>JACCDZ010241237.1_pt1 | contig 71062 bp, 76 predicted proteins | sample 7449551 | NCBI WGS metagenome assembly JACCDZ01 (sample SAMN15323452, study PRJNA562643) | freshwater metagenome | isolation source: river surface water | place: USA:Blue River Watershed | collected 2017-08-18 | reverse complement strand
CACAGAGATATCCCCATGCCAATCATCTCGCCACGTAAAGCCCTGGATCTGATTGCCCGCCTGAAGCGGGACCCCAGTGACGACCAAGGTCCCAGCAGAACAGAGATGCTGCGGGAGCGAGCCGAGGCGGCGGAGATGATCCAGTCGCTGCTGCAGCAGCTTGGCGACGCTCAGTCCGCCTGCGACAAGGCAATGAGCTGCATGCAGCGCTGGGAAAGCGGCAAGCCCTATAACGCCACCGGGCCAGAGGCAGCAATCAAGAAGGCTCTGTATGACGTCATCCGCCCTGGGGCTCGCGAAGGCATCAAGAAGCTGGGAGCGTGGATCTCAAGGGGCGCCGGCCAGGCCTAACGACATGAGCACAGACAAGCTCCCCAACATCAAAAAGCCCTGCAAGGACTGCCCTTTCCGCAAGGACGCCCTGAAGGGATGGCTTGGCAAAGAGAACATGGAGGACATCCTCCGGCAAACTTCCTTCGTCTGCCACAAGAAGACTGATCGGCAGTGCGCCGGACACATGCTATTGGTCAAGCACAATGCCTTCGTGCAGGTGGCCGGCAGGATGGGATACACCCTGGAGCTTTCCGGCCGGGAGCTGGTATTCGACACCGAAGAGGACTGCATCGCTCACCACGCACAGTGATGCTATCCTGCCCCCACGCATGCGCCGGAACCGCAGAGGGTCGCGAAAGCGATCAAGGCACTAAAATAACCCCGGGGATCGACCAGGCCGCATTACGGCGGCGGACGTGGTAGTAAGCCATGCTCGCGACGGCCCACAGGGTAATCGGCAGCGAGATCACCCTGTCGGTGATGGACTCAAGCAGCACGCACGTCGCCGAACTCGTCGCAAACGCCGACCAGGCGGAGCTGATCCTGGCCATAGACGACGACCTCTTTGTTCGAGGAAAAGGAGAGCGGCTCTTCGTAGATGATCGCATCAAATCCGGCCTGCCAGGCCAAACTCTGGATGCGGCAATCGATATCCCGCTGCCAGGCGGCCGGATCGCTGCTGGCGCGTTTCTGGCGCACCACCTCTTCATGAGTGATGCCCTCCTTCTCAGCCAACCAGAAAAGCTGATTGCGCGCGGTCAGCGGGCGCTTGAAGGACACCTCGTACAGGGCGGCCTGATCACTGTCGGCGGTCGGATGGCACAGGGCGCCATCAACGGTATCGGAAAGCACTATGCCGGCCACCGCATCGAGGCTGCCTGCACGGAAGGCGGTTATCTGGGTCATGGTCATTCTCCTGTCTATCGAGGCCCGCCGCCTACGCCGCGGGCTTATCAAGCTCGCCCTGGCACAGGGCGGCAACCGTTACACATCGCTCCAGGTCAAAGAGCCCGAAGTGACAATCAGCTGAATCAAGACCAGTGGCTTTGCGCAGCCACCGGTAAGCGTCATTCCGGCTCCAGCCACGACGTTCAGAGAGGCTGAAAAACACGGACTTGCTCTGCTTGCGGGCATCACGAAGGGCTCGATCAGCCAGCGTTCCGAGAGGCAGATTCGTGCGCGGATGCAGTCCAACCTGGGCCTCGCACCGGGAGCACTTATACAGATAGGGCCAGTCACCGAAGCTGCGTCCGTACACCTCACTGTGGTGCACGAGCCTCACCGACGCGCCGCAGTAGCGACAGACTGTCGGGATCGGAATCGGATCCTTTACGCGGGCCTCGGCCCGAGGATCACTGGCCACCATGAACCCCTGCATCGCGCTCACACCTCGTCAGCGCAGGAAGTAGTCAAGCCGATCGCCGCTGCCGCTTTTCGCAAAGAGGCCGCCACGCTACCGGCGATGTGGTGATCCATTTCAAAGGTGAAGTCACGCTGGTAATTGCCCGATTCCAGACAGAGCGCAACCCCCTCACGGAAAGGGTCGCCAGAATTGGTGTAGCGAACGATCAGGCGGGGGTTGTCCGCGTCATAGTCCGGATTGACACCCTTCTCCCCCGCCATCACCTGACGGATACGGCTGCAGAGTTCAGCGGCTTCCTCACCGCTCAAACTGACGCACGATGCCTCGGTCTGAACGAAGCTGGGGTTGACGTGCTGAAGCAGCACGCACGTCGGCGTGGACGTGATCAGCAGCTTCTCGCCTGAATCACGATCCCAGCTCGAGTGCAGACTGGCGTGCGAGGCATGGAAAATTTCCACAGACATCTCCAAGTATTCGACTCACACCCAAAGAATACACCCCTAGAGGCATACGTCAAGAGCGGAAGTTCCGAAAAAAGGAACAAATCAAGACTGAACCCGAATAGCAAAGACCTCCACCTGATCTGGCCCGAAGTGCGGGTGGACGATTGACGCCAGGCGGTAACCACGCCAAGGCAGCACAAGGCGTCGCTCCGCATCATCAGCGCGGGGATAGCCGCGCGTAAGCACCACCTGATCGTAGCTCCGACCTTCCAGCCGGCGGCGCCAGTAAGGCGTCACGAGCCTGAACTCTTCAGCCTTGCTGCCTGCCTTGATGGCATCGAAATACTCGCCCTTCAAGGCAAGCGTCAGAACGCGCATGAGACCTCCAATGCGGCGAGAAAGAATGGCGCTAGCCCGGGATCAGACTGCACCGCACCCCTCGGTGACAAACGCCCCAGCGGGCATTTTCCAGCTCTGACCTTCCGGGGTAAAAATCGGCAGTGTGTAGTCGCGCTGCACGGCCTGGCTCAGCGCCGCCTCATCGACAATCTCGAACGCCTCTGCGGTTGCGGACAGGTCCAGTACGTTGATCTTCTGCCGGCTGATGGTGCAGCCGAACTCATCCTCATAGGCGGCGATCGGAGCGATACGGTCAGGGAAATACTTGCGGATGGTGGCCCACACCTTCGGCGAGTTGTAGATGCACGTCATGCAGCTGCTGCGGCCCCAACCAAGCCTGTAGGGCACCGGAGCTTCGACACAGTGCCGAGCGATGATGTCCCACACCTGTTCCTCGCTGTAGTGCAGCACCGGACGCCAAGCATCCACGTGGCGCCCCAGGCGGCCGCTGCGGCGATCGACAGCATGAGGCTCCAGCTGGTTGTACCGGCTGCGATTGCTCGACTCAGCCCGGCGCTCGCCCGTCACGAACAGGGTGCGCGAACCGAGGAACCGCTCTTGATTGGTCACTGCGCGGCGCGCAACGTCGATCTTGGCAGCAGAGCTGCACCACCTGGTGGCCAGGCTGGCACTCTGCTGCGGGAAGCGCCGGCGAGTGGCCGGAGACGTGCGACCGACATCCCGGTCCAGGGTGATGATGCCCGAGGGGGTTTCGACCATGTGCGGCTGGCTGTAGGCGTCCTGCTTGAGCATTTCACCTTCAATGCCACCCCGCAGCCACGAGAAGTACAGAGGCACGTTGTACGCCTCGGCGAACCGCTCAATGAAGCTGTCATTGAACGTCCAATCCATCAGCGTGCTGCCCTCGTGGCCATCCACTCGGTGATGCCAGATTTCCAGGCGACGCAGGTCGACACCCTGCTCGATCATGGCCAGCAAGCACGCAATCGAGTCTTTGCCAGACAGGCACAGGATGATGCGCTCGTAACTATCGAGATCAACGCTCGGAGCATCGAAGTAGACGCCTCCGCTCGACTGCCCTGCGCCAACATCAGCGCCTGGCAGGAGGATCTGCCGACCAAGCTCTGGGATGACCACTGAATCGTCGAATTGATGGGACTGGATGGAATTCGTCACGGCAACCTCCTGAATCGCTAGCGCGGATCTGGTAGGCCGAGAAAATCAGCAACACCAGCTCAAGTCATGAGCAGAGAGTAAACCCATAGAGACATACGGGCAAGCGGGAGATCTCCCTGATTAAGTCAGGATGAGGCCACCACCGGCCGAGACGAAGAGACTGCCCCCTCGTAAAAGAAGACGGCCTTGTCGTGAGCGGAATCCAGTAGCGGCCACCACCACTCCGCCCCGGAGACATCCCGATGCTGGTCTGCAATGCCATTGTTTCCGGAGAGATGGACCTCCAGGCACTGCTCAGCTGATAGCATTTCCCTCACCAGCGAGCCTGCCGGGCAGCGCGTCCAGTGCGCGATGATTGCCGCATGAGAAACGTCGACCACGAAACGGATGCCGCTCTGCAGCACCTGGCCCCACTCCTCCCAGCGATTCATCAGGAAGGGGTTGCCCTTGGCTGGGTAATGGCCCTCCACGCCAACGGGCGCTTCCAGGAAGTCCTCCAGCGCCCTGACCTTGTCGATCATCTGCGCCATGCTGCAGGTTTTCCTCAGCCCAGCATGGGCGGTGTACGCCGGTGCCCCGAGGGCGTCATTGACGGCCTTCAGCGCCTGCCAGTACGGCTCGGCCGGATCGAAATCCGCCACATCCTGCAGAACCCTGCGATCCAGCACCTGGACATTCGCATGCAGACGAAAGGCAATCCCTGGATTCGCCGCGCGCAACGCGGTGACGCGCTCCGCGGTGAGCCGGCCATGGTTCTGTGGGCAGAGCTGCGCATCGACGCAGCTCAGTGTCCCCAGCACGGGGAAGTCGACACCGGCCAGGGCCGCCTGCAGGGCCTCCTCCGGCGAGCGCCGGAGAAAGGACGACAGAGAGAGATTGACCGGGCGATCCATGCTCACATCTCAGGGGAAGAGTCGAGCTGCACCTGCGGGGCGCCGCCGGCATCCACGCGCCAGTTGACGACCTTGACAGCGTCCAGCCCGTCTTCACGATCGTAGTGATCGATAGACACATCGCCAGAGGCATTGATGGTGATCTCGCCGTGGGCACCATTATTGTTTTCCCACCCCCCGGCAAAGCGCTCGAGAATGGGCCAGAGCGCATTCCCCACGCAATCCTTGCCTAGAGCCTCAGCGAGATCATCCTCCGCCTCTTCATCCAAGAGTTCACCTTTGACATCGTAAAGGTCGACATCTTCAAAATCACCCTCGTCGCCGCCACCATCGTAGTTCGCCTGCAGCGAATCGACACCGGCTCCACGCATAGCAGACACCACGTCGCTTACGAGCGACTTCAGTCTTTCCGACTGATCCGCCAGGACAAATGGGCGATACTCATCGCGCTCAACCGCCTGCAGCAGCTCGACCCGAACCCCAGCCACGCCGTCGGCCAGAAGCCCTTCCAGAGTCACCACCCGACCATCTTCCCAATCGTTCGATTCAGCGTCGAGACAATCGGCGATACGCTCGCCAATACTGGAAAGAGCCCCATCCAGATTCTTGGTCTCACTGCCGCTCAGCCCATCGATTTCGATAGCCCGGTACTTAGCCCAAACATCGGGAGCGTACTGATCATCGCCCACAACTTCGGTCTCGGAGAGCGAAATGCCGCAGGTAGAGTCAGCCTCGTACTCCTGATAGGAGAAAATGAACGCCTTGTACCCCAGCTCACTCAGTCGAGCGAACACCTTTTCGAGATCTGACTTGATCTCGTCAGGGACAGGCGAATAAGCCGGACCAGCCTTGCGCTGAGCCTCACAGGCCTGATCCTCAGTGTCGAAATACTGAATCGCCCCCTGGGGATCGATCGTCATCCACTGCTTGGGGTGAAGCGCCTGATGCTCCTCATCCAAAGAGTCGCGATCGACGACATCGAGCAGGTACTCGGCTTCTGCAGCCTGGGCATTTTCGGGGGTGCTGGGACGACGCATGATAGGGCTCCGAAGGTTGGATACCCGTCAATCGTACCAGCTAATTCTGAGCAATTGCGAATGATGTGCTACCGCAATTACGCAAGAAAACAGACCGATCAGAACTTCGGCGAGGGCGCCCCGGGATTGAAGTCGAGGTCGTAATCGAGCGTCTGGTCGACCACCGGCGCCTTGGCGGCGAGATCCTTGACCACCTCGGGACTGACCCCTTCCATGCGCAGCTCATAGGCCCGAACAGCCTTGGCCGCGGCCTTGAACTCCTCTGGAGAAAAGATCGACGCGATACGGACAAAGGCCAGGCCCTGATCGCCCGCTCGGGAGGCGGTCACCTCAATCTGCAAGATGACCCCGATGCGATCCCCGGCAATGGCCATGCGCAAGCCATAGCCATTCTCCGGCCGCACCCTGGTGCCGCTGGTGGTCCGTTCGGCGATCAGCATTGCACGATTGCGCAGCACATCAACCAAGCCTGCCGGCGCTGAATCCAGAGGCACCCTGGAAACCCCGCGCAGCAGAAGGTCAACCGCCCTCTCGAGGCTGGCGACAAACGCATCGACGGATTGGTCCGGCTCAGTCCAGGCCGAAATGAAGAAATCGCTCAAGGCCTCCAGTAACGGCTGCCTGAGCGATTCAGGATGGATCAGGGGGAGATGATCAGAGCTGCGGTGCTTCATCAGCACACCCGAACTCCGGCGTGCTCCGCTGCAAAATAGCGACGAGCGTATCGACGATGGCCACATCGTCCAGCGAAACCAGCGGGATGGCGTTCGTCTTGAAGTTCTCGCTGACCCAGCGACCATCGCGCAGCAGGCGAGCCTGAGCGTGAACGTGAACACCGTCAGCCCGGCCCGGAACAAAGGGGTTGCTCAGGTCGTGGTGAGAGACGACGAGCGTGGCACCGAAGTCAGGGTTCGCCGAAGAGACCAAGTAGAGCGCGATCGTGCCGGCCGCGCGAGACGACGACGCAGCAGGTTTTGCTCGGGCAAAAGCACTCTCGGCACAGCCATTGGCAACCAGCTTGTCACCAAGCGACTGCAGCCACGCTTCAACTTCATCCGCGAAGCGGATGTTGCCATCCGCCTCGCCGAGATCACCATAAAAGGCCTGAAGAGCCATACCCACTCCCGTCAGATCTTGAATACGTGGGTCATTTCGTTGATAGAGCGCTGAGCCGCACGGACATCTCGCACGCCCCGCGTAGCGCGATGCCGATCTTCTGGAGTGACCTCCATATCGATAGGCAAGGCCGCCGGCGCGTCAGGCTCAGGCTGAGCATTCTTCGACACCCGACGGCGCCGCGGCGCGGGCGTGGCTGCCGGAGCAAGCTCAACCAGCGGCGAGTCATCCTGAAGAGTCACGCCACTCGCCGCGCGTTCAAGCGCACGATGAGGGACGATAGACAGCACCTCACGGAACAGCGCCAGGTTGCTTGCAGCCCAGTCATTGCGACGTTGAGACGGAGTCTCGCCACGAAGCGTCCACTCCAGGAAACCGAAGCGAACGATGTCAGCCAGCATCTCAGCGCCGTCGTACTCCAGGCGATGACCGCGCATGAGGCTCATGGCCTTGCGAATCAGCCACAGCAGACGCATCACCACCTTGTGCGGCTCACGCTCAGGGCTCCACTGGCGAACAGAGATTTCCTGCCGGCCAGTCAGCATGCCGAAGGCAGCAGGCGAAAGGTTGAGGCTTTCACGCAGGTCTTCAGCCGAGTCATGGTCGTAGAAAGGGATCAGCTCTGGGTAAGCCGAGAAGAGACGAAGCAGGATAGCCATCGGGATGCCCACAGGCTGATCTGCCTTAGGTCCAACCAGGTCATACCAGGCCTTGCGGCTGGGAATGGCGAAAAGCGACTCCATCAGGTTGATATCCAGACGGTTCCGCTTGAGGAATTCTTTGACGTCCTGGCCAATGATCGGACGATCCTGCAGAGGCCAGACTTCTTTGGCCTTAGCCATGACTCTCTCCTTCAGCTTCGATAACTTTCATCTACTCAATAGAATACATGATTTCCGATGTTTAGTTAAGGAATTGCAAAAATCACTTAGGAGCGCCGATCTTCACGATATTTTTGTTTAGATTCAAGAAGTTAGAGTATGGCATGTAAACAGCCACATCGAGGTCTTCTACCTGCGGAACCATCCCAATCGGCGAGGTCATCAGGTACTTGCGATCGAACAAGCGAAGCCTCAGATCGAGGTATGTCCCACGGCGCATCTCCACCTGGACACCTTGCGTTTCATTCCAGAGGAGCAAATGCCCTTCGCGGTTCATAAGCGAGACATAGCTGTAGTGCGCCTGAGCCTCTGGCAGTAGCGTCATCAGCAGGATGATGTCCTGCACCTGGTGGCCAGGGCGGGTGATGAAATGGATCTCCGGCGGAGCCGTGGAGCACGGCACCGCCTGATAGATTTTGAAGTCAGAGCCGGCCAACCATCACCTCCTGACGCTCGCCATCAATGGCGACCAGCAGGTTGAAGTCGTGACTGAGCACCTTGAGCGCATCCGCCCAGTAGGTGCCCCCAACAAGATTGACCTGCTCATCCTCGACACCAGGGGAGCCGTAACGAACCGTCCAGCCGGCCGGCAGGATGTTCTCCAGCAGGTCCCTCAGAGAGGAGTCACGGACGTTGGCCTGCACCGCATAGACCTCGGTTGGAGCAATCGGACGAACCAGCAGGAAAGCCCCGCGCGTGTTCTCGCAGGACACCAGCCGGGTGGAGCCATCGCCAACAGCCACAGCGTCATGGACAGCCAGCGCGCCGGCGTTAGCGGCAGTAGCCGAAAGCAGGCCCGCGCAAAGGATTGCGGCCATCGAATTGATCTTGTGCATCAATAGCTCCTGAAAGGTTTACGAATCGCGCCTACGAACTTGCGCCGCATACGGCGAGCAGTATCAAACAGCGTGGATTGTTGCTGGGCCGAATAGGCAATGAACAAAAAGGCCAGCAAGCACAGGATTCGGACTGGCGTTGCCGAGATGAAAATAGCCACGAAGACCAGCGGCACCCATGCGGGGTGCATCCCCAGCAAAGTCGGATCTAGGCAGTTACGCACATAGCCGGAGGCATCGCGAGCGACAGGCCGGCTACGGACGTATTCGTCATGCTCACTCATTGACCACCCGTCCGCTCCTTCATGTCCATGTAACGGATACGCTCCAGCTCGTTCGCAGGCAGACGCCCTTCCCGATGCAGCTCTTCCGCCTCTTCGAGCATCAGTCGACCATGAGACTCCATCACCTGGCGCAGGGCCTGAGTCAGGTTCTTGGACGAGCGCAGCTTGTCCTTGATCTGACCGTCAAAGCTGAGCCGCTCACGCAGGGCAACTCGACGCCCGTCAGTGCTGGGTCGCAGCAGCTGACTGACGATCATGTGGAGGTTGTCCACCAGATCGTACTGGACCGCCGGGATCTCTTCCTGGCTGAAGTTCTGCAGGAATCGCGTGACGGTCTGCACGACCGAGTTCGTATGCAGCGTTGAAAAACAGCCGTGACCGGTCAGCGCAATCTCAAGGCCTGCCTTCGAGCTTTCGCGGTTTCGCATCTCACCGACCAGCACCAGGTCCGGGTCGCAGCGCAGCGCCGCCTCAATCGCCTGAGGGAACGACTTCATCATCCGCGGCACTTCCCACTGAGTGACCTCAGTGAACGGCCGAGCATAGCCACGGTGCAGGAACTCGATCGGGTTTTCGATGGTGATGATGTGGTCGCTGTGCTCGAGGCTCTCCGCACGATGGCGAATCAGCGCCGCCAGGGTGGTGGACTTACCTGAGCCCGTAGGCCCGGTGACCAGCATCAGGCCGCGATCAAGGCCCATCACAGCGTCAACGATATCCTGCTGCAGGTAGACGTCCTTGATGGTCGGCGGAGTGCTGGTGATCTGGCGACACACAATCCGGAAGCCAAACCCATCCTCAACGCCGCGCATCGAAATACAGACACGCCAGCGCGACATCAGCCGGCCATTGACCACGCAGCTATACCCGCAGTCGGACTGCTTGCCTTCCTGAACAGAAGCAATCACCGATGGCGAGCTGTAGAGCAGGGTCATGATGGCCCGCATCTCGTCGTTACCAAGCGGGCGCGTCGTCAGGGAGTAAATCTTGCCGTGAACACGAATGGTCACGGGCTCGCCGTCACCGAACTTGACGTCATTCACCTCGTTTACACGGCAGAACTCGAGCAGATCGTTGATCTGATCAGGGCGCCGGATAGCGTCCGGCGCTTGATACTCGTTGTACCGCGGGTAAAGGTCTTGCGACGCCCGGTTGCGCGCGATGCTTTCGCGCTGATCGTCGGTCAGCAGATCAACCAGGCTCTCGTCGCCAAAGTGCTCGAAAAGCTCGCGCCTGGCCGCAGAACTGAGATTGATGTCAGCGTCCGTCATTTTTTACCTGGCTCCACGAACCCATAATCAACCGGCTTCCAGCGGCCTGCTTCCGACACGAAGTAGGCATCCTGAGAAATGATCTCCTCCTGAACGCCGACCAGCATCTCGTCCCCGGTTTCCGAGGTAATAACCTCGCCCGGCTTACGCTCGATCACCTTCGGCGGATCGATCATCCCGTGCAGAGCCATCAGGCGGTAAAGGATCATGCCGCGGTAGCCGCGCTGCAGGGCCTCCAGGCGAAGATCGCCCTCGTCGATGGCCATCAGGCGCCCCTCTTCCCAGCCCTCTTTCATGGCCTTGCTCCAGCGAGCCTCTTCCTCACTGTTGCGCGGCAACAGAGCATCACGAGGCAGCGGCGGCGGAGCCAGGTCATCCGGCAGCAAGAAGTCGCGCCAACTCAGCGGGTTGTTGCGGAACCGCGCCTGCACCAGCGTGCGGTAGGAGGTTTTCACCAGACGGCGCAGGCGGCCTTCGTCCTCAATTGCACGGTAATCGTCAGCGCTATCGAGGATCGGCGGCTGCAGCGTGCCACCACGCAGATAAAGGCGCCCAAACGGGAAGCCCTGATCCAGGGTGATGGACTGCTTGTTCAGCAGATCCACCTGGGCCAGCCAGCGGTTATAGCGACCGAGCTGAACACCATAGTTGCGACCCGCCTCATCAATCAGCTGAAGGCGGTTGAGCTTTTCAACCTCGTCCTCATCCATCTCGGAGGTCGGCGTTTCCTTGGCCTTGGCTTTCACCTCGGCCATCGCCTCCTCCTGGGAGACGTAACCGGTATCGGCGACAGACTCAGCCGCTACCGCGAAGGGAGCACCGAAGGCCAAGGCCAGAGCCAGGAGATATGCATGTTTCATAGCGAATCAGCTCCGGCGGGCAAGAACAACGGTTTTGGTGGCGGCATAAACGTGAATGATCACGTCCGTCGGCGCCTGATCCATGATCTGCCCCATGACTTCCTTGAGCGTGCGACCTTCACCACGAACGCTGATCATCTGCGGATTGCTCGGCACGGTCATCGACGGCATGAACTTGTAGCCTGCCAGCTGGGCGACCCGTTCAATGGCCTTGGGATAAGGCAGCACGAAGTCTTCGCGAGTGGTGCGCTCGAAGCCCGGCAGGTACACCGCATTGGCAGTGGCCTCGCGCTGACGATCCAGCGCGGTTCGCTTCTGGTCGGCGATGGAGTTTTCGGCCCGAGACAGGCGCTCCAAGTCCTTCTGGGCCAGCTCAGCAGCCGAAGCGAGCTTGGCGACAAAGGGGTCGTTGGACAGATCTTCTTTCGGGGCAGGCTTTTGGGCGCAACCGGCAAGACCGGCGAGCGCAATCACCAGCAGTGTTTTCTTCATACCCACTGTCTTCTCCATCAGGTTCCAGATACCAGCAGCGGCAAGCTAATGCGCTTACCCTTTATGACTAAATTCGCGAGGCCTTCATCGACCCCTTCGTAATACCCATCGACCCCGTGCAGGCGACCATTCACCTCAACCACCCGGACGACCTTATCCAGGGCCAGGTAGACCAAGGCGCCGTTTTCGCGAGTACGGATTGGGGTAACCAGCAAGCGGCCCGCAGGCGGAGCCTTAGCTTTATCTTCACCCTCAGGCTTGGCCTCCTCCGCAGGACTCTCTGCCGAGGCCTCTTCCTGAATTGAGGTGTCAGCCACCACCCGAGGCGGAGGCGAGCTTTGACCTGGAAGCGGCAATACCGGGAAGAAGGAAAAGTCCGCTGAGACGCCCGATGGCGCTGCGGCAGGGGCTGCCTGACGCTCGACCCCAACTGAGGGGGCGCTACTCAACGATGAAACGACCGCCTGTAGTGCGGCATTGCTGGCGCGCAAGCGCTCCAGTTCTTCCAGTTTGCGCTGTATCTCTTCAGGCTGGGACTGAGCCACGACCAAGCTAGAGATAGAGGAAGCCATACGTTCGGGAGCCAGATTGATGTGCTCCGCCAACAGAAAAATCTGCACATTGAGCGCAACAAGACCTGTCAGCGTTAGAATGCCTATCACCGGACGCATCAGCGACCCCTACTGCAAAAAGATTGCGACTGTTAGTACATAATAGTAGTCTCGAAAATATAACTTAATCAACCCTGATTCAAGCGTGGTCGTCATGTCGGACATCACATCCAAGATCAATCAAATGGCCAAAAAAGCGCTAGCGCGCTCATCTCAGCCGACTACGCTCGATCTCTTCACCAGTGCCGATCTACTCCCTCCTGAAGCAGAAGCAGAAAGTCGCCTCCTCCCGCAGTGGGGCGACCACTCCAGGGGGATACCCAACGTCCTTTTAGGCAGCGGCCTATTTGCAGCGGTCAGCCCCAATCAAAGGCGATACCTGAAGTCGGAGCTGATCGCGACTGACGGGGACATTGAGATCCGGTTTACCGGCATGCAGCTGGACCAGACCGACAGGTCCCTCTGGGAAACCCTGGTACACATCGCCCGCCACACGCCGATGGGGGGCAAGTTCTACTTCAAGCCGGCCCAGGTGCTGCCGTACCTGAACCTGTCCAAGGGCGGTGAGCAATTCGAGTGGCTGAAAAGCGCCCTAGAGCGAATGGTTGCCTGCTCCGTATCGATCTCGTTCGACGGCAAGATCAGCTACTCCAGCAACCTGCTCAAGGTGTGGACCAACGAGATCACGGGCGAGCGCGCAGTCATCCTCGATAAGGAACTGTTTACGCTCTACAACCACGGCTGGAGCGAGATCAACTGGCGGCAGCGCAATGCGCTTCGCCGCAAACCCCTAGCTCTATGGCTCCAGGGCTACTACTCGTGCCCGAGCACACCAACCGAAGTGACCGTAGAAGATATCCACCAGCGCTGCGGCTCGAACGCAAAGTCGATGTCGAGCTTCAGAAACTGCCTCCGCGCTGCTCACAAAGACCTGATTGCCGAAGGCGTGCTCACCGACTTCGCCATGACGACGAGCGGACTGATCTCTTTCACGCTGCCGAACCCGCAAAAGAACCGACTCCAAGGCTTCTGATCCCCCGCCTCCCATGACCGCCCCTGCGGTCATTCCCGGCCACATCCAGTCATTCCCGGCCAAAAATACGTCGAACGCCGTTCCCCCAGGCGCCAGTCAAATTCTCGTCACACAAAAAGGCCTCTCCGCCTGGCTGAATCAATCAATGCAATAGGAATCCCATTCAATGCATAGGAATGACATTGAATGGAATAGCTATTCACTGGAATCGCTGCGCGCCGAACGGCGTTCGACGTATTTATGAGCGGCGTTCATTCTGATCGGAGAAATCCGCCACGCCAGACTTTCGACGCCAAAGAGTTTAGCTATTAAAAACAGTGACTTACACCAGATAAGTAGTGCCGACAAAAAACAGGCACGAGTTTCGCTCATGATCCCAAAAGTTATCCACAATGGACGGCGTTCGACGTATTTTCCAACGGCGTTCGACGTATCCCTGAACGGCGTTCGACGTATCCCTGAACGGCGTTCGACGTATTCTAGCGGCGTTCGACGTATCCTAACGGCGTTCGACGTACGGGGAACGGCGTTCGACGTTCAAAAACAACGGCGTTCGACGAACTTTTTTAACGGCGTTCGACGTATTTTTGAGGTGCCTCAGCCTTCGCAACTCACTGTTTTGAAAGGGAATCCCAAAAACTGGGGGGTTCCCTCTTTTAATAAAGAGCTTATATATAAAAACAAGAAGGACAGAGAGACCTGCTCCGGGCAGCACGCTGACGCCGCCTTCGGCGTTGTCTGCCTCCGTCAGCCCTGCTGACGAAGGCCCAGGTTGAGCAGCACACAGACCCAGTGGCAGATCGCCTGGCTACAACGTAGAATCAGAAGGACTAATTCCTTTTCAAATTGCGGTAGTAACGCAACCATGGCAGACACCGTCATTGTCATCGAAGCCCCAGGCAAGCTCAGGACTGTCTCCAAGATCCTGAGCGGCATGCGCTTCAATGCGGACGTCGTAGCCACCGGCGGCGTTCTCTACGACATGCCGAAAAAGGAAATCGGTCTGGATCCAATGTCCCTGATTCCCAAGTCATGGACGCCCACATCGCCCAAGACGATTGCTCACCTGAAATCCAAGCTCAAAGCGGCGAAGCGGGTCATCTTGATGACTGATGCGGACAGAGAGGGCGAGCTGATTGCAGCTCAGGTCCAGACGGTCGCAAGGAGTGCTGGGTACAACGGCACCTTTGAGCGAATCACTGCATCTGCGATCAACGAGGCGGCAATCACTGAAGCGCTCAAGCAGTCGCGAGACATCGAGCGCGGCACCGTTGTCGGTGTTATGGCCAGGCGCGGAATCGACAGGGCTATCGGATTTCTGTGCAGCAACCATCGGGCAGGCAATCAGATCGCAGGCCGAATCAGCAGCCGGCTTCTTGCAGCTGTCAGCACAACGCCCCTGAATACCTGCAAGCTCGTCGGTCAGCATCCATCCCAGCCCGGCTGGAGGATCTGGTCGAAAGGAACGGCTGACCAGCGGAAATCGCTTGAAGCTCTCGACGATGCGTTCACGCGCATGGATCCGGTGCTGATGAACAGCGTCCGGGAAAACCACATCGTCAAAAGCGCACCCGATTTTCTCAATGGCGCAGATGCCCTGCTGCTGGTCTCCAACCACCTGAACATCCCGATCGCTGAAGCTGAAAAGCTGATCCAGGGCGCTTACGAGCGGGGAGCGCTGAGCTACCCCAGAACCGAATCACGAGCGATCAGCGAACCCACTCGAAAAATGCTCCTCAGCGAGATGAATCGACTGGGCAAGCGAGCACGCCCTGAAAACACGCTCGGGAAGCCCCAGGAAGCCACCAGATTCGCGCATGAGGCCCTGTACCCTGCCACCCCTATCGCTTACCACCCGGAAGGCACTGCAGGGCTCTCCAAGAGCGATTCTGCGATCGCCCTGATTAGCGGCCGAACCATGGCCTCCCTCTCACCAGATGCCAAGGTCAAATCGGTGGTGGTGGAACAGGCTGCCATAACCCGGTTCCTCAAGAGCCAGGGGCTTCCAGACGTCAAGGCGATCATCTACCGCGACATCCCTGAAACCGCAGGCTGGCTGTCGATCGAGAAGTCTTTTACCAAGAAGGCATCCGTGCAGAGCATTCCTGTCGACCAGGCCGTGCTGGAGCGCATGATCGAGCACGACATCGGGCGCCCCTCCACCTTCGTCGGGCACATCGACAAAGCCATGAAGCGCGGCTGGATATCGCCTGACGGCAAGCTCTCCTCAAGCGGGTTCGCGGTCATGGCGTTCATCAAGGAGAACTACCCCTCCCTGCTGCGCGCTGAAGACCTCGACCGCCTATACGACGGCATGGCGTTCAACGACCTGCCATCAGCGGTCAAGGCAGGAATCGATCGCCTGGGTCTGGATTTCGATGAGCTTCGCCAGCGCATGACGACGCTCGATCGTTCTGCTGAAGCCGAGATGGAACACGAGGCGGAAGACAGCGGCCTGCCGACTTACGAGCCGGATGCCGACTACGACATGGCCATCGGCTGATGCTGAGCAAGACCACATACCCAGCTGAGGTTGGGCGGGCATGCCGGCATAAGGACACCATCACCCTCAGCTACCGCTCTGTGAGCGAAAAGACCACCCAGGTGCTCAATGCCGGCAGTCATCTGTGTGGCAGCTGTGCTGACCTGGTGAAAGAGCTGTTCGAGGCCTCCGGCCCCTCTGCAGCCATCGAGATGCCTCCCATAGTGGCCAAATCGGAGAAGCAAGCCGGATACGCCTCCAGGATGCGCGCCCGGACGGCCGCCAGGCTGGCGCCTATACTGGAAGCCACTCGCGATGATCCGCGCCCAACGGCGTTCGCCGTACATCAGGCCTGCAAACTGATGCTGTCCGTGCGCAGAGCCGACTTCTGGCTCAACAACAAGGACGCCCCGATCACCGCGAGCTGGCTGCAGGGCCAAGTCGCCGCCCTCTACCTCGGAAGACTTCCCTCCAAGGACCCTCGGAGAGAAAACTCTCCGATCCTTGAGCTGATGGAATCGCCCTACAAGGCGATCGCGGAAGACGCTGTTGCGGCCGTGAGGCTGGCCATCGCTCAAGAGAAGGACTCCCCGCCGCCGCCGCCGCCGGCACCGAAAGACGAGTTCGACTTCGGGTTCTGACTGGCTGAAGCTGGAATCAGCTAGTTTTTCTTTGTAGTCTTGGTGGTAAATCAATCACTGGAATTGCCAGCATGTCCTACACCGAGAAGTATTGCGCTGAAATCCCCCTGGTCGGCCCTGCCGCACAGCACTTTGTTGGACTGTGCCTTGCACTGAGTGGCAGCCTGAGCAAAGAGAACTTCGAGAAGTTCCCAGAAGACGTCCGCCAGGGCATCCTCGCCGATATCGCTGAGCTTTCCTCCGAGGAGGACCCTGTTTCCTTCATGAGCGATGTCCGCGGCGACCACGAGGCCGACCGCATTCTCTCTCCTGCTGAAGCACGTCATGCCAGCATCACCCTCTTCGAGAACGATGCCGACTGCATGGCGGACTACCAGGACAACCAGGCATTCACCCTCATGCGGGATTGCGACCAGCTCTTCGTATCGCACGTCGAGGGCTACTCCTTCAGCAGCAATCTCTCGACCATTCTCTGCAGCACGCTGCAGCGCTACGCGCAAGACACGACCGTCACGATCCGGTACGCCGTAGATGGCGAGTCGATCAAGACTGACTCCTTTGGCGGTGGCGCGATCGCCATCTCGAAGGAAGGCATCCGCAGCTTCGACTCCCGCGAGGCTGAAGCCTTCGCCGCGTTGCTGCTGACCGGCGACGAGAATGGCCAGGCTGGGCAGTACCAGGATCAGCGCAACCTGGTGAGCAAGCTGCTTGATGGGCTGACCGGCGAAGAGCAGATGCGCCTTCTGGGGACTCTCACGCATGTGATCCAGGATCTCGCGCCCGTCGTGGCCGAACGTCTTGAGCATGAGCGTGACGCTGCAGTTTCCGACTTCAGCCCGAGCTGAGCTGTCCCATGAAGCTCTATCACGGCACCTCAGCTGGAAATGCTCGCCGGATCCTCGCCGGCGGCGCCCTGCTCAAGCCTTTCCTCACATCTTGCGATGAGCAGGCGGCCTACTACGCCGAGTGCGCCGGAGAGGAAGCCAGGCAATCCCCGGTGGTGATCGTCTTGGAGATCCCAGACGATCTCCTGGCGGTCGACTTCAACGCATACGAGGAGCCTCTCACCTACTTCAGAAAGAAGTGGGCCACCTCGGAAGAGGACTGGCACGAGAAGATCGAGAGTGGGGACATCCCCTACCCAGAGCATGCTGGGGACATCCACACTGCGCTCCAAGTCACGGGATCTCTGCGGGCTACCGTCGACGTGGGGGTTGAGTTCATCCAGAACCTGGATGAGGTGCAGGCCATCGCAGACTATTCCTACTGCCAACCAGATCCATCACCAGGGTTCTGATCAGCGCGACAAGAGAAGGAGGCAGACGCCTCCTTTTTTTGTGTCCGGCGGAGATGAATCGTCGTGGAGATGAGGGTGAGGTATGTCACGAACATTACGCTTTTGATAATCTCGTAACACACACTGGATAAGCATACAGACAAAGGGCTGCCTCGATGAGAAATGCTCAGCTATCCCAACGGGGCTCATTTACGGGCATTCGCCGGGCCGGTATGTCACGAACATTACGCTTTTGATAATCTCGTAACATACACTGGATGGATGGACAGCTCTTGGAGGGGGTCGCCAAGGAGAAATGCTCAGCTATCCCAACCAGGGAAGGAGTGGTATGTCACGAGTATTACGCTTTTGATAATCTCGTGACACACACTGTACGAATGAACAGCTTTTAGGCGAGCAGTTTCTGGGAGTGCAGCAGGATCACCTCCAGCGCCTCCTCGGTGAACCGACTCCAGGCGAGTGACTCTGGCGCACCAGGCTCCTGGAGCACACCGACAACCTGCTTGCGGTCTCGGAAGTAGCAGTGAACGTCGATCGCAGCGAACAGAACGCCTATACGGCGCAGCAGCTGCTGGTTGTCGTCGTCTTCTGGGTCAAACCGATAGTCGAACGGGATGTCGAACTCGTGAGGGATCGCCTTCCATGGCGCCACCGGGCCGTTGTGCTTCTTGGCGATTTCCAGGATCTTCTCTGCCGCCGGGCCGATCAAAGGATCGTTGGTCCAGAGTGACAGTGATTCGTAGGTCTTCACAGGGGGTCGCCTCCATGAGTGATGTCCGCAACGATCTCCTTGAGGATCTGGTGCCGGGCAATCATCTCGGCTCGCTGCCACAGCACGCTGGCATTCGGGTCGGATAACCGATTCCGATGAGCGCGCTGAAGGATGATGTATGGCAGCTGAGCGTGCTGCTTGCTCAGCCACTCAAAGAAAACGGTGGAAGCTGAGCACGGTAACGCTGCTGCAGCCTCCAGCAATTTGCTGACACCATCGTTGAGCAGAGGCGTATCGCCCTCCTCTTGCTCAACTTTCCCCAGAAGACGTGCCGCCTCCAGGTAGAGACTGCTGAGTCGCTCGTCGATGTCGCGCAGCGGCCAGTGTTCCCGGTTATCCATCGCATCAAAGAATGCCAGGAGCCGAGGCTCCCGGGCAGCCCAGAACGCCCGAACCTTCTCGGGCGTCAGATGGACAGAGTCAGTTGACTCCATTCTGCTTTTCTCGGTCATAGACCTTGGCGGTCAGAACGAAGTAGTAGGTGCTGACACGATCAGACTTCTTGGTCGACCCGAGGATGCCGGCCAGAGGGCCAGTGTTCTCGAACCCGGTGATACCGCTACCGGTGTTGGTGGTCGACTCTTCGGTCTGGCCGCCGATGATGATGGTGTCACCATCACGCAGAAGGGCTTCGCCGTTGTAGTCGATGTTGGACGGCAGGGTGATCGTCGTCGGCACCTTGGTCACGCCATCCGGGCTGGTCAGGTACTGATCGATGATTTTCTCTTTCGAGGGCACCGAGACGTTCAGCGTCAGCTGGGTACGCACGAGGCCAGTATCCAGGTCGATCTTCGGGTTGACGCGCAGCAGGGTGCCGAAACGGATCGGGATCTGGGTGTTGGTGGTTGCCACCGATGCGGCATCCGTACCAGCTACCGAGGACTGGCTGACCTGGCTGAACAGGTCAGTCTCAATGCGGCGGAACTCGGCCGGGGAGCCAGAAGTGGTGGTGATCGCCGGGCGCTGCATCACGTTCACATCACCCATCTCTTCGAGATAGTTGATGAACATATTCGCTGGATTGCCGGTCAGCTTGCTGAAACCGATACCAGTAGAGCCGAATACGTCGCCACCCGGCGTCATTACAGGCGGATTGCCCGGGGTCAGGTTGCCAAGGGGCGGGCTGATGGTGATACCACCGGCCGGGTTGTTATTGATGATCATGCCCAGCTCGCCGTTGGCGAACGTGGCAAATGCGGTCAGATCGAGACCCTCGGACTTGTCCTTGGTGGTAGACACCAGGATCAGACGACCCTCGAAGTGAATGGAAGTGTTGAACTCGCGCTCGACGCCCTTGATGTAGGTGTCGATCTCATCCTGCAGCCAGGACGGGGCCTGCACGGTAATCGTGCCGGTGTCCGGGTTGACGCTGACCACGCCGAGGGATTGCTTGCGGTACATCTCGGCACCGGCGGCAGGAGCCGCGGCCGGCTCGGCCATGCCACCCATTGGCAGTGCAGGCATACCGTTGATGGGCATGCCAGCTGCAGTGGAGATGGTCGCAGGGATGATGTTGCCGCTGCTGACCGGAACCAGGACGTTTACCCGGGCTTCCAGCTCTTCACGCATCGACTTCCAGAAGTCAGAGGTGGATTCCACCTTGGACTCGCCCTGGGACCCCTCCTCTCCGTCTGTGCCGCCCGAAGAGCTACCGCCGCCGAGCATGCCGCCACCGCCAGCAGCGCCGCCGGAGCCAGCCGACAGGCTAGAGGCCAGTTCGGAGCCGACATCCAGAGTGCCAGCCATGCTCGACGACTCGAAGTTCGTGGAGCGGTTGGCCGCCACGTTCAGGGTCCACTGGCGCGGACGCATCGGAACGATGGTGATGATGCGGCGATCGTTGTCGATCACGTAGTCCAGGCCCATCGCCGGGAAGATCAGGCGCATGGCCGTCTCGGCGTCAACGCTGGTGAAGCCATAGCCGGCGTAGGTGAAGCTATCCAGCGGCAGGGTGCTGGTCATGTTCAGGCCTTGAGCCATGAGCATACGCATCACCTGCATGCCGTTCAGCGGCGCGCCAACCTTCATGCTGACGCGCTTTTCGGTCAGCCAGGGCGAACGGTTGATCGGGATTTTCTTCCCAGTCATCAGGGGGCCGTTCTGGATCTTGATCCGCTTGTTCAGCTGATCGATCTCGCTCTGCTTGCGGATCTGCTCCAGTTCGTCCATGCGGTCGCGGTAGGCGTCGGACTCCTGACCTTTCGGCACGTTCATCAGGCAGCCCGAGATGGCAACCGTGAGTGCCGAGAGCGCCAGGATTTTGCTGGTTTTGTTCATCTTCTATCTCTCGATACGGGGTTTAGTGGAGCCAGACTTTCTTTTCTAGCGGGCTGATGCTGACGTTGAAGTTGTAGGCTTCAGCGTAGGGTTCGAGGTACTTGGCAATCACCTCTTCCGGGGTGTTGCCGGTAACGGTGTAACCACCGCTGACCACGTGATCCTCGTCACCCAGGTCCCACAGGGGAGCCTTCCAGTTCATCTTGTCGGTGAGCTGGTAGAGGTTCTCGTAGAGGCCGCCGGACTTGACGCTGTAGGTCAGGCCCGTGCTGACGGGTGCCGGAGCCGGGGCTGCCGCGGCTACGGCTGCGGCCGGAGCAGGTGTCGCAACCGCCGCTTTCGCCGTGGTCAGAACGCCGCTGGTCTTGGTGGTGGCCGCCGGGCCAGGGGTGACGTTTCCGGTAATCGGCGCAGGCTGCGCGGCAGGCGCGGCCATGGCCACTGCCAGTCCAGCCTTGGCGGCTGCCGGCGGCTCTTGCAGATCAGCGGTATTGGGCACCGGCTTATTGCGGTAGCTCTCCTCAATGAGGCGGGCCGCGGTGTCCTTATTCATCGTCAGGTCAGACACGATCTGCACGCGGTTCTGGCGGATGCCTTTTCCGGTGAAGGATTCGTAGACGCGCACGTTCTCATTGGCCTGAGTGGCCTTCGGCGCGATGGTCTGGGTGCGATCGCCACGAACCATGCCCACGGGTTCTTCAAACGCCAGCGGGGACTCGATGGGCGCACGCTCAGGCGAAGTACGCTTGACCGACATGCGCTTACTGCCGTCTCGGCCTGCCAGGATGTCCGCGGGGTTCTGCAGGCTGACCTGGTACTCGACGCCGGCGCTGTCGGCGACGCGGAGCATCAGCGGAACAGCCTCGCGGAAACGATAGACACGGGTGCCACCATCAGGATCACGGGTTTCCGTTTCCCAGTCAGGCCCCATCAGGCTGCCGCCGCGCAGGCGAACGATGGCGTCTTTGCGGTCAGGCGACATCCAGTAGTTGATGGAGAACGGTAGGTTGTCGTCGTTGGCCACCTGGATGCTGGTCCAGTTGCGGCCCGGAGAGCGACCCAGGGCGTTCATGAGCTGGTTGTCGATCGCCACACGGTTCGGCTGCAGCAGCGGAGCACTGCCCGAGGGCACGCCGCTGACGATCAGCTTCACGGCGTCGCGGACACCGTCAGCCGGATCGGAGGACACTCGCAGGTACAGCTTGATCGGCTGAGAACGATCAGCGAGATACAGAATCAGGTTGGTGCCAACCCACGGCTGCTTCGGGGACAGTTCGAGGGTGCCGCTTTCCGGCACCGCCTCTACGGTGGCAACCGAGTCGTCGCCGGCGCGTGCACGACGGATCGGCCATGTCGCACCATTTTCGCCAACCACCATCAGAGAGGTGAGATACCCCAGCTGCAGGGTGATGGTCTTGGTTTTTGCGCCATCAGACAGGTCGATAACCGTTTCAGGGTCGGTTGTGGTCGCCCCCATCGGTGTCTGCGGGGCCAGCATCTTGGCTTCGCTCGACAGATAAACCTCAATGGCCTTCTGCTGATCGACGTCCAGCGGCGAGCGGTTTTGCAGCAGGGTGTTGACCAGCGGATCGCTCGAACGCTTGGACAGGTTCGGGCCGGACTGCGCCTGCTCGGGCTCTGCCTGCGGTTCAGCTGCGTAGGAATGGCCAGCGATCGATAGCGCCAGCAGCGAGATAATCAGAGGCTTCACTTGCTCACCTTCACTCGAATGGCATGGACTGCCAGGCCGTCAGGGCGTTCGGCCTGATCAATGCGGACAACATCGGTCTCAATGAAGCCGCGACGGGGGTTGTTGACGTTGCCGTTAAAGACGAAGTCAATCGGATGGATGATGGTGTAGGTCATGCGAGATACGCCGCCGATGATGCGCGGGCCTTTGGCCTTGAACTCACCAGGACCCGGAGTGGCGGCCACAACCAGGCGCGTCTTCGGGTTCTTCAGCGGTTCCATGATGCCGGAGGTTTTCAGCTGATCGAGGTAGCTGTTGTAGCCCGGATCGGTAAAGCAGCTGCGCTGAGCGTTGCTCATCTGACGCAGGTGGTTGACGTAGTCCAGGGTGAACATCTTGATGACGCAGGTCGAGCTGAAGTACATCGCGCGTTCTTCACCACCGATAGGCTGGTCCAGCGGGGTGAGCTGGAAAAGGCCGCCATCGGGAGTCGAAGCAAAATACTGGCGCTCGATGCTCTCGATTTTATTCTGCGCATAGACCAGAACGCTGAAAAGCCCAACACCGAGACCGATGTTGAGCAGCAGCTGCAACGCGATGATGTAGATATAGATCTTGTTGGCCAGCAAGGCCCCTTCGATCAGCTGGTCATCATTTACCGAACGCATCAATCATCCTCTCCGGGCCAAGAAAGACCTTGCAGCAGCGTGCTCACCTGGCCGGCTGGCTTAGCGCTGCTCTCGCTTATCAATTGTTCTTGCCAGCTACCGGCAGGTGCCTGCGAAACAGGCGCCTGAGCGGCCGGCTGAACGGTTTGGCCTGCGCCCTGCTCGACCGGCTGAGGCAGCTCTTGTCGTACCGGCTCAGGCTGGTCTTGAACGGCCTCCGCAGGCGGAGGCTGAACAACTGGAACTGCAGGGGCTGCCGCCACGATCGGCTCCTGCTCGACCGGCTGAACCACCGGTGCAGGTTGAGCCACGACTGGAGCGGCCAGAGCCGCCACAGATGGAGCCACTGCAGAAACAGGAACTGCCGCTGGGGGATGCCCTGCAGCAGTGAAGGCGGATCGAGCGCCACTGGCCTCGTAGACCAGGGCGTCAGCCAAAAGGCGCTTGAGAGCGAACCGATCGACCTCTTCTTGGGTCATCTCGAAATCAATCGTGCTGCGCAGCTCTTGGCCAATTTCTTCGATGCGGCGAAGGATGCGGGACTCGACCGGCTCTAGCGGGTCGAGACTGAACCGCAGGATCTTCAGCGGCACCGTGCGTGCTTTGCGCGCCATGCCCGTTACTCCTGGTTAGACATGGCTCGCGCCAGCTTGTAATACCCCCGCGCGTTGGCGAACTGAGGATCTTCCACCACGCGAATCTTGGCCTTGCCGACGCGGACGCCCTTCAGGTCTTCCTCGAGCAGCTTCGAGGTGCCGCCGGCAAAGAGGATGGTTTCCACTTCGTCGACACGCTTGCTCAGGATTTTCTGAATGCGCGGGATCAGCTCGTTGACGATCGCGCGGCGCTCGGTGGCGACCAGATCACGGATGTTCTCGGAGTTGTTGCCGATGCGCAGGTGGCCACCGTCCTCGCGGATGGCTTTCTCGATCGAGGTCAGGGGCGGAGTACGGGCCAGACCCATCAGGTCCTTGGCTGCCGAAGCAACGCGCTCGTACAGGTGCAGCGCGCCCACTTCAAAGCTGGTGGAGGCGCCGTCGAACAGCAGCTGGCCATCTTCCAGTAGCGCGATATCAGTGGTGTTGCCGCCGATATCCACCACCAGAACCATGCCTTTGGGATCAGCCTGCTCGCGGCCGTCTTCGTCCAGCAGCCAATCCAGGTAAACAGCAACGCCTTCCGAGGCACCGCTCAGTCGACCGAACACGCTGCCATCACGAGGCAGACCTGCCGGGACCGGGGAGCGAACAATGCTTGCACGCTGGCGCCAGGCCTTGCTGCGCGCCTTGATCAGCGGGTCATTGATCTCGCCGCGGTTGTTATAGAAGACGTTCAGCGGGAGACCGAAAACGGCGTTGATCTCGGCGTTGCTGAGATCGCCGAAGGTGCGGGTCATGGCGGCCATCGCCAGGGCGGCGTTGATGTCGCTCACGTAGTAGTCGGCGAAGCGGGTGTCGATCGGGGCGGCAACACGAGGGCCGACGGCGTAGACGTTATCGTTGATGCTGATGACGATCTCATCTGCCCCGGCACCGGCCGACATGGCCACGCCGACCTGCGGCTTGGTGGAGACGGTACTGCTGATGGCGATCTGCAGACCCTTGCCGCCGTAGATCTTGGCGTAGTTGCAGCCGACGTCCGCGCCGGCATACAGGATGCGTTCTTTCATGCGAGTTCTCCACAAAATGAGTCAAGAAAATCTTCGAGGTATTTGTTTTATCTTTGCACTCTCGAATGCAAAGAAATACTAGCGCCATCGATTGGGCGCAGCAAGGGGAGGCTGCCGGTTTTTTTCAAAAAAACCAAATTAAAATGTCATTCCTACGCATTGAAATGCATAGGAATGCACGGTAATTCGGCTGGAGGCGGCTTAGGCCGTGCTCAGGGCCAAAAAAAACCCCGCCTAAGGCGGGGTTCTTTTGGAGCGCTAAGACTTACTCGAAGCCAGGCGCCTGCTCCATCGCGTGATCCAGATCATCGTGATCCGGCTCCGGGGTCGGGCCTTCGATGTTCGGGGTTTCCTTGCCCTTCTTCACGACGGCCGGGTCCAGACCCATGTCCTTCAGCAGCGCATCGCTGTAGGCCGGAGCCTGGAAGGTCTGGCTCGGAACCAGCAGCGGATCGAAGCGATCGTTGTTGGCCGGAGCGAAGTGGCTGATGAAGTTGTACTCGTCGGTCGGGGCGCGACGGATGTAGCACTCCATGCCGAAGATTTCGTTTTCGTTGCTGAATTTCTTAGCCAGGGCCAGGAAGTTCTTGCCACGAGGACTGTTCATCATCTTCGGAGACATCGGCACCGACATTACCGGAATGGCTTCGATCACCAGGCTGTTGTCAGCGGCAGCAGCTTCCAGCAGCGACTTGAGAGCCTTGTTCTCGTGAGCAGAGGCGACCATTTCTTCGCCGGTCTGCACACGCTTGCCGCCCTTGCCGTCATCAACCGAAGCATGCTTCAGCGAGGCGTACTTCACGACTTCGCCGTTTTTGTCCATCAGGCGGATCAGCGGCTTGGCGCGCGAACCGTCACCGGCACAGCGATCGGCCAGGGTGCTTACGAAGGCGTCGACTTGATCTGCACGCAGAACGGTCGGAGTGCCCATGCGATCAACGACAGCCCAGTTGCGCTCTTGACCACCGGCCTGAGCTGGCTGGCTGGTGCCGGCGAAGAACATGGCGTTGCCGACGGTCAGCTCGTCCTGGCTGTGAGCGAAGAACTCGGCCCAGCGGGCTACGCCAGTGTACGGCTTGCCTTCAGCTTCCGGCTCGCGGATCCAGACGGTGTTCAGCATCATCAGGCCGCCAGTCGGCACGTGATGGTTGCTCTTGTCCTTGGCGAAGGAGGCCAAGTCGTTACGGTTTTCCTTTTCGGCAGCCTCACCGGTGGTCGTCAGGATTACGGACAGCTCGCGACCGCTCAGGTCGGTGCCGTAAACGGTGTCAATCTTGGCACCTTCTTCCTGCGAAGAACTGGTGTAGCCCTTCACAATCAGCATGACGCTGTCGACAGGCTTGTTTCGGGCTGCAGATTTTTGCTTGAACATGGTGAGGCTCCTGAAAGTCTGGCTGTATTGCCATTAGCTCAGAAAGGTAGAAGTGTATTTTCGGGCTGTCAATAGAAAAATTCTTGATTTTACTATCGCAATCTGTTTAGTAAAACAGATTACGGCCAGCCCGAAATCCGTCCAATGGCACTCACCCCAGAAGCCTCAGGGGGACGAGGGAAGCCCAGCTGCACCAGGATCTGGCCAACCGCTTTGCCAGACAGATTCAGCGGATGATTCCAGACGCCAACCGGGATGGCCGAGAAATCAGCATGCCGCACCTCAAGCGCAGCGATCACCGCCAGTGCTTCAGCGTCAGCCTCAGATGCACCCTCCTCCAGGTCGATCATCTGCCACTCCGAGGCGTTCGGCGCCATTGCAGGCTCCTCCGCCATCGCCAGCATATCGGCCAGCTCGTTTGCCAGAGGGGACTCGACCGCCGCCGAGCTTTCGCCCAGCAGCTCACGAACCGCCCCCCAATTGATCGCGTCCCCTTCAACCAGCCTCATGCGTCCTCTCCTGCCTCAGTCTTGCTGCTCTCATCCTCAACCCCGTCTGCATCGCTGCGACTGAGTCGCGAGCGGAGCTTGTCGATATCGCTCAGGATGTCCTTGTAGTTGGCCTGCTTTGTTGGAACCGGCGATGCCGGATACCCGTTATTCGGGTCGTTCGGCATGGCTTTACTGATGGCCGCGTTCACTCCGGCTCGAGCCTCCGCCGGCGTAGACGCCCACGCATCCCCTGCCACTGACTTCTGCTTGTCTTGCACCGCGGCGATGAGCGCCTGGCTGCCGGTGGTGCGGATGATCATGCTCTGCGTGTCGAGATCAGAGACATCCCGATCCATGCTGAACGGGCTTTCTTCCGGAGGCAGGGAGCTGGCTTTCGCCGGCGCGGCGCCGGGAATCGGCGGCAGGTCCGACGGCAGCTCTACTGGCGGCAGACCCGCTTCGCGATCATTCTCGTCGACCACCTGCTCTGCATTGAGCCCTGCAGACGCATGTTCGCCTGCAGGCTGAGCCTTGTAGCGATTGACCGCGGCCATAGCCCCGCCTTGCTTGCGAGCCCCGGCCTCCACTGGTGCACTGGCTTCAGGCTGGCCAGGCGCGAACACGGTGGTCGCTGCCTGCTGCATGGAGCTGAACAATTCAGCGCCCTTGGCGCGCATCAGGGTTTCAGTGGTGCCCGCCCACTGATAGAAGCCCTCGGCAAACTCAAGCTGCTTGCTGGCGTTGGGCTCACCCTGGGTGATCCCCTTGAACTCGGCCAGGCTCTTGCCGATCAGCTCAATGCGATTTTTCATGACCATCGCGCGCTCTGCCTCCTCCAGCACGCCACTCAGGCCCACGGGGGTACGCATACGAACGAAGGAGTTCACCTGGCTGAAGGTCGACTGCTTGATATCCGGATAGAACATCTTGACCTTGGTCCACAGCTTGCCGCCGAAGTAGATGTGCGCCATACCCGGGGCCTGCTGGGCGAGCAGCTCGATACGAACGCGATCGACTTCCTGCACGCTCAGGTTTTCGACGGACTGGAACTTCGTGCTGACATCCGGCCGCGCCCCGCTCGGTTTATCCGACCAGCTGCTGGCTACCGAAACGAGCTTCTTGCCGCAGATTTCGACCAGCAGTTTCACGGTGTCCGGGTCGAACGATTTGAGGAAAATCTTGGTGCCGGTGTTGGCGTTCACACGGCTGGCCTCGATCTCCGAACCCTTCTTGAACGATGCCCAGTCCTGGCCGCTGAAGCAGGCGAACACACCCATGGAACGGATCTGCGCCACCACGTCGCCGAAGCCCTCCACGCAATAGCTGCCGTATTCGTCGAGGAACAGGCCGTAAGGGATGCTCTTGCCGATGGGGCGACCATCGATGAGGACCTTCTTACTACCGGTGAGCTGGCCACCGCCAATGATCGGCAGCATGGCGTTACGCATGCTGGTTACCACCATCCGACCCAGCTGTTTCAGGGACTCAGGAGATTTTTCCAGAGCCGGCAGCATGATGTAGACGGTACGACGCTGGTTGATGACGTCGATCCAGTCGATTTCCGAGATGTCGGTGCCGGTGATGTAGCCGTAGGTGCCAGACAGCAGCGAGAGAACACGGGTGAACTGCATCTGCAGGAAGCCCAGCTGTTCCGACATGCGGCCCATGGACTGCTCTTTCTGCTGCGGCTGAGACGACTTCTGCCAGGCGGAGTAGCCCGGCAGGTCGTTCAGGAACAGCTGAGCCTCGTCGCGCACGCGCTGGCTGTACTTCATGTTGGTTGGCAGTTCGAGCAGCATCTGCAGCGTCATCCGGCGACGCAGATCGTCAGGGACGATGGTTTCGCCACGCTGGTCGCGGTCTTCGGTCGCTGCACGGATGATCACGCCGAACAGTGCTTCGGCGCGGCCCCGCCACATATCGTCGTTACCACCGCCACCGCCGCCGCCCATCATCGAGCTGGTCATCTCGCTGAGCGAGTCAGCAGAGGCAATCTCGAAAATGTTGGTGGTGTTCGATCGCTTGGTGCCGAGTTTGCCCGAGGTCAGGTAGTTGATAACCAGCAGCTGACGCTCCAGCCCGTAATGTCGAGCCAGGGTGTACAGCATGAACCAGGTCGTGACATCGGCCTTGCCGTCGCAAAAAATTCCGCCCGAGCCCTGAGCCATAAGTTGGGCGATCATTCCCAAGATAGCCTGGGTCTTACCGGAGCCCGTGGTGCCGATCAGCAGCATGTGGCGGACCATCAGGTCCATCGAGGTCCAGATCTGAGCGGCTTCGTTGTCCATGTCGGCGCCGAGCAGCAGGATGCCGTCGCCATGCATGTCCTTCGGGTCTTTCAGCTTGATGAAGTCCCCGAGCACAGGGACCGACCTCAGCTTGAACAGCTTCTTGTGCAGCGGACTGGCCTTGCACACGAAGGCTGGCGTACACAACGGCCACGGGTGCTCTTGCTTGGTCATCATGAAGGCCGCGGCCGCCGCGCCGGCGACGCCCAAGCCTATTTCAAGCAAGCCTGGCGCTGCGAGCGTGATGATCCCTGCCCCGCCGATAATGGGCGGAGCGAACTCCTGAATGGCGTAATTCATCCGCTCTGCAGCGGAGAGGTTTTCCCGGATATAGCGCCGGTAATCGAGTTCTTTCGCGGCGTCGGAGTACCGGTTGTTGGGTTTGCGTAATGCGTTACTCATGCTTCCGGTTACTCCCAGGGATCAAAGTCTTCCCAGATGTCCTGACTCTCTTCCCACGGTTTTTCCATGGGATCGGTCCTCACCGCTTCTTCCAGCCAGTCAGCAGCCCACATGGCCCCCGACATCGGCTCAGGCTGCACAGTGCCTTTGCTGGCGAGGTACATGCTGACCTCGTGGCGGAACTGCCCCATGATTCCCGCGCCTGCCGCAAATGCGGTTCGGCGACCGCAGGAACAGATGGCGTCGTAGAAGGCGATATCCTTGTAGCGCATGAACATCAGCGGGCCGTAGTCCACCACCATGAGCCGGCTCATCTGGCGGATCAGGGCGATGACTGCGGTTTTTTGGTAGAGGTGGCCCTTAAGCGCCGCCTTGGCGGCCGCGGCACGATCCTGACTCGGGATCTGCTTCATCAATGCAGCCCACGCCTGTGCGTAAGGGCCTTTCTCGATATCAGCCAGCGACTTGAATCTGGGGCCGAGAGTCTTGACGTAGACCTCCGCGGCTCGCTCCTTGTCGAATGCGGTCACCTGATTTTTTTCATCGACGGTAACCAGCCCGTAGAGCGTGGCCATGCGCCACGGCGTGATTGGCGCCTGGAAGCCGATCTTCCCGTCAAAAAGGGGCATCTTGCTGGCGTCGATGACGTCATTCATCCACTCGCGGCCAGGCATCTTCTTGATGGTTTTGGTGATCGCCGGGATACCGCTGATCACGCCGAACATCACCGGATCCATCATCTTCGAGTGCTGGTGGAAGCGGTAAGCCAGCAGCAGCATGAGCGGGGACACAATCAGCACTGTGAAGCGGTGGACGTAATCACCGTACTTCTTGGCTTCCCCGTAGCCGGCCGCCTTGAGCTGTTCAGGCGTCAGGCTTGCCAGGTAGGGCGGGATAGCCTGCAGTTTCGCCGGTTCTCGCCCCAGAGCCTTCGCCAGCATGGCGCCGACGTCGGTAGCGCTGAACCACGCCCAGGCATACGAGACCGGCACGAGCATGTTCCGCCAGACGTTCAGGATTTCGTCGGAGAAGTACCAGAGCCCATAGAGCAGCGCGATAAACAGCAGAAGTATGGAAATCGCGCCAGCATCATCAGCGTTACTGTTGTTCATGCGGCGTCTCGGTTACGGATTTGGCGAGGAGTTGTTGGGTTCTGCGGTGTTTTCCAGCAGCACCTGCATGGCAGAGGCCATGTCCATGCAGCCGGAAACGGCATCCTCGACACGAGCAAAGAAGCCTTCCAGCGGCCAGACGCGATAGCGCTCGGCCTCACGGGCAAAGGCCTCGGGATCGCCCTGGAGGGCCTTGAATTTGCTGACCGCCGCGCGGATCTCTTCCTGCCAGAGCACCGGGTAGTAGTCGGAGAAAATACGCAGCATGGCCTTCACTGCCGGCACCGATTCGCGCGCCCGCATACGCTCGCCCTGCTGGATAACCATCTGGGCCAGGTGCTCGGTCATCTTGCGGCTCAGGTCGACCATCTCATGGCCAAGCGTGGCGGTGCCGCGCAGGGACAGCATGATTCGCGCAGACACCGAAATCGCGCTACTCAGGCGCTCCACGGCGTCATCGCCGGCCTTGTAGGGCTGTTCTTTGAGGTCACGCAGCAGCTGGATGCCGGAGGCCACCGCCTGCTCGGAAAGAACCTCCATATCGTGCGCACTGAGGTCACTCCCGGTTTTCCAGTGAGCGGCCACCATGTTCACGATTTCCCGGGCGACCATGTAGCGATCGAACGGACGCTTTTCAGAGTGGTTGTTCAGGCGATCGAGAATCTTGTCGGTCAGGTGAATGACCCGGAAGATCAGCGTTTGCTGCGCTTCTGCGATGGCCTCACTGGAGGAGTTTTCGCCAATCCCAGGGCGGTACAGTGTTGCCAGCATCAGCGGCTCAACCAGGCGCAGGCTTGCCAGTTTTCGACGCAGGACACTCTCTGCCGAGGGGGCTTCGTGGGGACCACGATCAAAGTCAGACGCGCGCATAGTCGACTCCCATCTCCACGCCCTGCTCTACCGATGGGATCCACTGACCGGCGCTCAACGCGCTTGCCCAGTGCCCGGCCGCGCCGGATTCGATGAGGCTGCCAGGGCTGCTAAACGCGATCTCAGGGCAGCCCTGCTCAACCACCTGCAGCAGATCATTACGCCACTGGCCATCTTGCAGCAGGCGGCCCTTGGCAAAGCGCAGCGCCATCATGACCATGGCTGGCGAAGCGAACTCGGTGATATTGCCTGCCTCAGCGATCATCAGGCCGTCGGCTGTCCGGCGGAAATTTTCCTGAATGACCGGGTGCCCCGTGAGCAACTGCGCGACGCCATTGACCACGTAGGTGAACAGTGCGGGGTTACCACTGCGGCGCTGCATGTCGAGTGCCCAGGGCTGCCCTCCTGAGCTGAGCATGCAGAAATCGGCGAAGCTGGCGTAGTTCCTCATAGAGGCGCTCCAAGTCTCTGTTTAAGCACGGAGATCCAGCCTTGTCGGCGGTTTATCTCCAAGTCTTCAAATTTGGTCTGCGGACGAAGGTCCCCGAGCCGGGGGTGAATCAAGCGGACGTCCGCAAACATCTTTCCGCGATTCGCGTACTGCTCATCGGTCATGCTCATCAGAATCTCTGCGAAATCGCGCAATTCAGATGAACCGATGACACGCTCAGCTGCCGCCACGCAGGCGGTCAGGTACTCCTCAAAATTGTCGGCCCAGTCTTTGTAGGACTGAGACGCTCCTGGATGAGCCCTTACCCAATCGTGCATCCGGGTGGCCTGATTGATCAGGGCCTGGCTGGGCAGTGGGCGCTTAGGGTCAATCGAGATGCCGACATAGCCGAGGTCAAACGCACCGGCCAGGCCGATGTGATGACAGCGGTGGCACCAGGTGCACAGGGTGATCAGGTTGTCCGGACTGTTATTGGTGTGGTCGTCATCTTTGTGATGAGCCTCCTGAAAACGGTCATGAGCCCAACCACATCCTTGGCAGATGTACTGGTCACGAGCGACAGCCTTGCTGCGGGCGTCAAGGTAGGCCTTATCCTCGTGAAGGGCTTCACTCTCAGCCCTCCACGGGCCGCGCTTGACACCCAGCAGCAAACTACTCATTACGGCGTACCGCCCAGACCCGGCAGGAGGGTCGCGCCGCCCATGCCCATGACGCTGGGCAGGAAGTAGCCGAGGACTGCACCGCCGACGTAGGCGGCCGACTTGCCCGGGGTTGCCTGGGAGTCGTTACCCTTCTGGACTTTCTGCCAGTTGGACCAGGCCATGTAGCCCGACCAGATACCGGCGATCTGCGAGGCGTTGGCCAGCAGCAGCGGGATGCCCGCGATATTGGTGGTCACGCTGGTGACCGACTCGCCGACGCCCGCGGAGGTGTCAACGCCGGGGAATCCGGTGGCGTTGGCAAACTCGCTCACGGCAATCAGCGCCGTGCCGAGAGCGACTTGGGTGCGCCAGTAGCCATTGCTGGCGATGGCTTTCATTTTCTCTTTCATGGATAGCCCCTTTGTTGCGGTTAGGTCATCAGCGATTGCCAGAGAGCGGCGTCATAAACCATGGTCCCGAAATCCGGGATCATCGGTACAGTGTTGTGGACAACGGCGAAAAACTCGCGGGAATGGTAAGCCAGCACCCCTGCAACGAAGTGAGCCATCATGCCGCCGAAATTTTCACCCTGCCCCTGCGCACGACCACTGGCCATACGCAGATAAATCAAGACGGCCTTGAACGAGTAGTAAATCCCGAAAATCCCCGTGAGCGCCTCGGCAAGGCGGCCGATGGCCTGCCCCATAGCCAGAGACGACGCCACGCTCGATCCACCGGTCCCGCCAGGCGTCAACAGCCCGCCATTCACCAGCGTTTCTGACGACCCGCCGCTCGCAAACACAGCTTGGGCTGCTAAAAGCAGCCCGATTGCCAGGATAAACCGACTCTTTTCAGCGGTAGTTGACGCCATTGATGGTTACTCCTGAACCGGTAACGGAATCGACCTTCAAGTTCGCGATGCGCTGCCCTGCGCTCAGTTCGTAGAGGTTGCCTGCGATCACGACGTGAGCACCCCAGCTGCTCCCACTCAGGAATGAGCCGATGTACTGGATGTCCGAACGCTTCTTGGCGGCCACCGACTGACTGGTCTGAGTGCGGTGCGACTGAGCTTGGTGTTTCGCTGAACTCACGATGCGCTGAGGCTTGGCGGTTGTCGCTTTAGCGACCGGCTTACTTTCTGCGGGTGCTGCTTTCACGGCGCCAGCCTTCAACTGGGCGATCATCGCTTCGGCTTCTTTCAGGCGCGCTTCTGCTTGCGCCAGCTCGGCCTTCAGCCGGGTGACCTCTTCCGAGTCCTGAGCGGCAGCCGGTGGAACCGACGGCTCAATTCCGGCCGACTGCGCCGGGACTTCAGGTTGCACGGCAGCCACGGGCTGAGCCAGGTCGGCAGCTGGCGGCACCTCAACTGGCTGCGCAGGGGTTGCCTCACCGATCGGCGCTACGGCCGCAACTGGCGCTTCCGGAGCAATCGGTGCGACTGGCGCAGTCGGAGCTACTTCTGGAACCTGCTCGACCTGCGGAGCCGGCGACACCTCCATCGGGTTACCCGGCGGGGGGAGCGGCGAAGTCGGGAGGCTGGCCAAGTCTTCGCCAAACATGGCGTCAGCCGAACCGTCACTGGCCGCCGGATCACCCTGTTCCACCGGAAGCGGGCTGACGTACTCCTCGCCCTGCTGCAGGTCAGCGATTGCTGCCGACTGCACCTGGGTAGTCGCCGGATCAATCTGCGGAGGCTTGGCTGCCGCCAGCTGAGCTTTCTGGGTGTCCTGATAGAACTTCATGCCACCCAGAGCGAGCACGACCGCAACGATCACCAGTTTCGGTTTGTGCTTTTCGATGAAGCTCTGCGGCTTGTCCTGCACAGCAGTGCTCGGCCCCAGATCCACGATATCGCTGTCGCCGTCGCTGGCCTCAAGCTGCTGCTGATCCAGCACGCCAAAGCGTGGCGTCCCAGCATTGCTCGGCGCGGCCTCTTGCTCATCAGCGTCGTACTGGATGCTCATCTCGAGCGAATCACCCAGAGGGTCCGCCGGCTTGTAGGCTTCCACAGACTCGCTCAGCTGCTGCTCGTACGGATCACTCGACGCCTGCGAGGCCTGCAGCACCTCTGGCGGCAGTTCCAGAATCATGTCATCCACATCGTCGTGGTGCTTCTCTGGCTGCGCTGGAGCCGGCACCGGCTCAGGAACCCCCATCAGCAGGTCGTCAGCACTCAGCATCGACTCGTCTGGCGGAGTCACCAGTTCGTCAGTCACTTCGCGCTTCTTCGTGCGAGGCAGGTCTTGTGGGAATTGATCCTGAAAGTCACTCATGTCAGATGTCCTCTGCGAGCATCAGGCGAATGGCCTGCTGCGGCGGGATTTTTGCCTGAGGTTTGATTTCGTCTGCGATTTCCTGAGCTTCTTCAGCCAGCGGCGCGGTGGCCTTGCCGGCTGCGTACAGCATCAGGTCACCACCGCTCAGCTCTGGCTCGGTTGTGGTTGTGGCTGACCCATTGGTAACGGTAGTCCCGCCCATTGCCAGACCTTCTGCGTAGGCTGCTGGCAGCGCAACAAGGAATTGACTACCCAGACGCTGGATGTAGCGACCGTTGTAGTCCGCCTTGATGTTAGGCATTTCGTCCGGGCCGACGGCGATCATGCTGATGGGGAGGGATTCCCGGTCCAGCTTGATCGCAAAGCACTCGAGGTTGATGTACTCGCGGCTCGGCCAGGTGAAGTTACAGAGGGCTTCGCGACCAGCGAAAGGACCTTCGTCGATGATCGCTTTGACGGTGCCTGGGCGATCGGTGTCCGCACCGCTCGGCAGGGTTGCGCGCCAGGACGTACCCATTGGGTAGCCGAGACGTCCGCCGCCGGCGGCCACCTGATCAGCCGCGACTTGGTTCGACGTGCGGTAGTTGAGCCCGCCGTACTGACTGAATTCGTCAGCCTTCATCACGGCAGGTGTCGACTCGAACTTCCGGCCGGTGCCCATCACGCGAGAATCGATGGCGGCCAGTTGCCGCTGCATGGCCTTCTCAAGGGCTTCCTGGCGCTTATCCGCCTTCTTGGCCTGACCGTTTACCGCCGGCAGAGGCCGAGACGCAGGCATGGCCTCAGCGGCCTTAGGCGGGGGAGGAGGTTCAGCCAAAGGAGCGAGCGGGGGTATGTACGACCCGCCTACGGCCTCAGCTTTCTTGGCTGCCGCCTCATCAGCTTTTTTGTCCAACCCGGCCACGCGAGGGTCGTCAGCTGATCGCTCAGCTGCAGCCTCACCGACCGGCACCTGTATGACCGTGTTCGAGGGAGCCGCAACCTGACCCTGATTGTTCTTGGTCACTATCGCCGCGCCGACTGCCACTGCAACCAGGCCGATGACCAGCAGAGCAGGCTTGTTGCTCTTGATGTCTGACATCACCCCGGAAACCGAGCGTTTAGCTTGGCGCTCTGGCTCTCCATCCGTTTGCGCCGGCCCTATGGATTCGAGGCTTTCCTCTGGATCCAGCGAGGCCTGTCTTGGCGTCTGTATATCGCTCATCTGCATCCTCCGCTTCAGATGCTCGCAAATGTACCAGCGTAATTCCTAATGCACAAGAATTCGGCTGCCTCTAGGGGTGCCTGTTGACAGCCCTATCTTCCACGTGGCACCCTCAGCCCGTCTCTGGCGGGATGCTTATATTATTATTCTATTGTTATACTATGGAAATGTATATTTGTTATACCATGGTAAAACAGTATTATTATATTTTCGGAACTACCGGGATCTCCCCTTCTCCGCCCAGCTGAGCGGGTCGACACCCCGGATTCCGGTGGATACCTATGAAATAGCAATGCGTTCCGATGGATTGTTATTGCGTGGAATGCGATTCCAATCCAATAACTACGCACAGCGATGATCTTCCTTTGGAATTGCTTTAGCATCACCGCGCACTTTGGAGTGGCGGGCGCCACGTGCACCGCTATTCCGTGAATAGAAATGCAATAGGAATCGCATTCCTATGATTTCAGGCTTTGCGATCCTCTCTTGGTGCGTAATTAGCTGAATAGGAATGCAATAGGAATGCGATTAAATGGGATTGAAAATGCATAACAAACCAATAGGAATGCAGCGAGGCGCCTTATGAGCAGATTTCCAAGCATGGGCGTTGTCATCCTGGACAACCCCTCCTACCCTGCGACCTCAGCCGGATACGCCGTTACCGAGGAAGGCGGTCGACGCATCAATCGTCTTTCCGACCTGGCCTCCGGCTACGTCTGGTACACCAGTGTTGGCTTCGCTGAATTCAAGAAGGCTCAGCTGTTCAAGCACGCCAACCTGCGGGGCGACCAGCTCCTCAGAACCAGCATGTCTTCGATCATTCATGAGATAGGCCTCGAGCACGCATCGATGCCCGAGCAGGCGAATGCTGTGTTCGCCGTGCTCCAAGAGGTAGGGCTGTACCTCCATCAGAACCTTGGGTGGAATGACCGCGTCTTCGGGCGGCTCGACTGGTACATGGCCAACTACCTGGGGACCGTTGGCCGCCGAGCACCGGCGGCAGTAACGATGGCCGCGCGCAACGCTCATGAATACATGACGCCGGCGATGATCTCATCGAACCCTGATGCGACCAGCCGCACTTATATTGCGCCTCGCCTACCCTACCTTCGTTCCCTGCTGGATCTGCCGATCCCGGCGCTGGATGCGGACTGGGAGTTCAGGGAGCTGAGCGGCCTGGCGGACTCCACCCGCCTGATGCAGGAAGGCGGGCTCGGGGCTTTGTTTGAGGTAAGCGTCAGCGATCTGGAGTCTGATCTGGCGATTGTCGCCCCGTTTGCGGCGCGCCAGGCGTTGAACGCCGATCACCGTCTCTGGTGCCCTCTTCCAGAGGCGATGTTTTACGCCGACCGCGCCAACCTGACCGTTCGTGGCGCCTGGGTGCCCAGCAAGGTTGCCCCTCTCTCGTCTATGTTCGCGCTGGCAGAAGCCAAGAAGCTCAAGCCGATCCCCTCCGAGGAGTTTGACTTCTCGTACTCCGCGGGTCTTGTGGGGGAATCCGTCCTTTATTCTCTGCTAGGCACTACAGCCTCCGATAAGCCGCCAACCGGTCGAGAGCCTGTTGCCGCTTTTGTTGCCGCATACGATCGCCTGATGATGATTCGCATGGCTTTGCGCATCTACGACATGGGGTACACCCCTATGTCGTCCGCCTGCGGTGGCCGGGTTGTGGTATCCCTGCCGGCTATGGCGATCGAGGATCTTGATCTTATCTGCGCTGAAGCGGGGTTAGAGCCCCCGATGACAGGCTCCTGATTCTGTGCATTCCTATGCATAACAATTCATAGGAATTACATAGAAATGGCTTTGTTATCGAATAGAAATGAAGCGGCAAGCGGAAACGATGAATAGGAATGGCATTTCAACGCATTTCAATGAATAGGAATGCCATTTCAGTGAATAGGTATTCATAACAATGCATAGGAATGCCATAGGAATAGCATTCATATCCATGGATCAACCTGGAGGTTCACCATGAGTAGCGACGACAAAGGGCGGCTGGAGGCGAGGATGAGGGAGTGGCTTTCCACCGTCAGCCCTACCCCAAACATCCTGAGTAAGCTGAAGGCTCAGCGGAATACGGAGATTCTCATCCGCTGTAACGCGCTAACCAACAAGCCCACTGAAGAGGCCATTCAGGGGCTCAGCGAGATACTGAGCGGAGGAACCGCATGAATCCTTTCTACGCGCTTAACGAGATGCTGGGCCGGTACAGCAGCTCTCGCCTCCCGATCCTCTCGGTTATCGATAAGCAGACCATTCAGCTCACCGCTGGCCTGGGATACCTTTCCGGCGCCCGAATGCTCGGTGCCTACCGGATGTTTGGCCATGCCGAGCGCCATGACGCGATCAATGCACTCTTCACGATGCTCAGCAGTCAGCTGCAGCAGCCTGGATGCCAGATCCAGTGGGTCACCGAGGTCAACCCTGAGCAGTCACGAGAGGACCTCGCCTCGCTGACCAATGTTTCGCGCGAAACATGGCGGCGCCTGAACGTGGACATGCAGGTGATCGAGGCGCTGATCAAATCCCGCGAGCAGATGCTGGGCAACAAGGCTGTTCGTGAGAACAACTACATGACGATCACCACGTCATTGCAGGCCCTGGGCGACCCGAAACAAGTTGCGATCGACACCCGTACGGCTTCTGACTCGCTGAAAGGCATGATGGCGCAGCTGAGCCCTTTCACTCAGCCTCTCCCGTCCAAGATGCTCACCCTTCATCAGCGTCACTCATCCAACGTCGATGCGGTCATTAAGGCCATGCGCTCTCCGCAGGTGACGCAGATTGTTGAGCTGATGGATAGCGACACGCTGCTGCGTGATATCCGCCGGATGTACCTGCCGGACAGCACCTCTCCTCGCTGGCGCCCGGCCCTGCAGGGCGATCGCCCTTACTTCAGCGTCAACTCTTCTGCGGATGATCACTCTCGCCTTCCGGCTTTGCGCGATCAAATCCTCTCGGAGCCGTTGACCTGCTACGAAGACGGTATTGTCCGCATCGGTAGCCGCGGCGGCCGGTTCTTCGCCGTCGCCTATATGTACGTGCACCCGCTGACCTGGATGGACGCTGACGCGATGGTCGACACCATGCCGCGCAGTTTCCACTGGTGGACGTCCATGTGCATGATCTCGGGGGCCGACAAGTGGCGCCGAGTGGTTGGCTCTCACAAATCCGTCGCGCAGTCCTTCAAGATCCTGTCCAGTCGCAACGGCGACATCTCGGATCACGCGCAGTACCTGCTGGAAATCGCCAAAAACGAGAACCTGATGGGGTTCCGGATGCAGGTTTGCACCGAAGCTCGCACGCAGGAAGAAGCTCGCCACCAGATCTACACGCTCATCAGCCAGCTTCAGGCCTGGGGCGGTGCTCAGTGGCGCCAGGATATCGATGATCCTGACGAGATGCTCAAGCACGCCGTTCCGGGCTGCGATCGGGCCACGTCATACGCGGGCTCGACAATGGCGGTGCCGGTGCAGGATGGCATGACCTCTTTGCCGTTCAGCCGTCCCGGCTCGATTTGGGCGTCCTTCCTGACGGGTGCGCTGCTGATGCTCACGGAGGCCAAGCGCCTTTATCCGTTCAAGCACAGCGCCCCGGGCATTCAGAAGTTCGTGTCGGACATCTTCATTGCGCCGATGGGTGGCGGTAAGTCCGTGCTCTTGCAGGCTATCCGCGCTGCTTATATTGAGGCGTATGCATCATCGGGCTTCCTGCCGCGGATGGTGACCCTCGACGTCGGTCCTTCTTCTCGCGGGATCATCGAGCTGCTGCGCGCGATTCTGCCGAAGGAGCAGAAGTGGCAGGTCGAATATAAGCGCCTGGGTGAGACGGACGATTGCTGCATCAACCCGTTCGACACCCAGCTCTGCGTTTGGCGTCCGACCACTGTTGAGCTGGTCTTTATCTCCAACTTCCTGACTCAGGCGCTGACCATCAACGGGCAGGACGCACCGCCGCCAGGCGTGTCCAACCTGGTCCCGATGATCATTGAGCGTCTGTATGAATACTACCTGACGGACAACAGCACCTACATCAAGCGCTACCAGCGCGGTCTGGGTGCTGATTACGATGAGATCGACCGCCTGGTGGAGATCCATGCGTGGAACCGCGATCAGGATCTGACCTGGAAGCAGTTGGCGCAGAACCTGTTCAACATTGAGTCCTATGTGCTGGCCGAGTATGCGCAGTGGCGCGCAATGCCGACGCTGCCTGACATCAACAACGTCTTGTCTTCCGACCAAGAGATCAAGGACCTGTTCGGCGAGCAGAAGGTGCCGGGCTTGGATATGCCGCTGCTGAAGTATGTCACCAGCCAGATCACAGCCTGGTCTCGGCGGACGATCGTCTGTAACGCGACAACCTTCAAGACCAACGCCCGGATTATCGCGCTCAACCTGGAAGACTTGCTGAAGGGTGGCGGGGGTGGCGCGCTGCAGTTTGGCGCCATGGTGATGCTGCTGGCGCGTCACGCCACTACGCGGAAGTGGTGGATGAACGCTGACATGCTGCCGTCGCTGGTCTGCAGCAATGAGGTGCGTGAGTACCATCGGCGCACGATCGAGCGCGAAAAGGCCATGCCTTCGCGTCTGGACATCGACGAATACCACCGTACCAAGCCTTTCCGTGCTGTTCGTGAGCAGTTTGCGCAGGATCGCCGCGAGATTCGTAAGTTCAACATCCACTACGGCATGGCCTCTCAGTCCGACGAGGACTTTGGTGATGATGACGTTGAACTGGCCAGTACGATCTTCTTCCTGGGCTCGCCGGGCGAGCAGGGTATCGCGCGGTGCCGCAAGCGTTTCGGCTTGCCTAACTCTGCCGTTGAGGCGCTACGGAACAAGGTCCGTGGTGCTGACTCGGAAGGGGCGCACATGCTGTTGATCGCGGAAACCTCGAAGGGGCGCCTGGTTCAGTACCTGACGTACCCGCTGCCGCCTTTGTACCTCTGGGCGTTTTCCTCATCGCCGGCTGACGTATCCGTGCGTGCAATGGTGACCCAAGCCCTGGGCTATCTGTCTGGCATCACCAAGCTGGTCAAGATGTTCCCGGGCGGCTCCATTGAGAAACGCCTCGAGGATGTGAAAGCGCTCCGGCCGGATCTCTCGGAGGACCAGGCGTACCGATTCTTGGCGGATGACATCATCGCGTCGTCCGTCTGATCGATCCGCAATCATTGAGACCGCCACTCTGTGGCGGTTTTTTTTGCTCAGCGAAACCCATTCCATGAATAGCTATTCCATTCCAACGAATAGGAATCACATAGAAATGTCATTCCAATCTCTTGCCTGGCGTTTCGCCGCATAGGAATGCAATAGGAATGCTGATGAATAACTGATTCCCTGCATTGGAATCACATTTAAATGCATAGCAATGCAGTTCTAATAAATAGGAATGTCATTTCTATTGTTTGAGTCTGGACCGACTCGATCGCGTTTATTCCTATGTAATAGAAATGCGCGGAATAAAGAGGAGGGGATTCACGGATTAGCAGGCAAAAAAAACCGCCCTCAGGATGGCCTGGGGCGGTGCGGAGAGTAGTGCAGCTTGCTTTTGGGGGTGACCAGCAATGCAGACTTTTTGCACTTAATGCTGTTCGGGGTTAGATTACTACCGAGATTCCAACTTTACAACGCGGATGCATTTTTTGTTTGAGAGGGCGTATGCGTAAACATAGTGATTTTGATGACGATGCTGAATTTGCATCATCGGTGATGACCGACGAGAAAACTGCTCCGGCAACTCCGGCCGCAGCCCCCTCGGTGCCCGCTCAGCCTGAGGCTCAAGTCCAACGTGCCCCAGAAGAGCCGGAAGTCGATGCCTCGGCGATTGTCGCCGGCGGCGTGCCTGCCGAGCAGGTCGATCTGTCTATGGTGATGGCAGGCGGGGTGCCAGCGAATGCCCCGGCGCCCAGCGACGAGCCTGAACCTGCTCCTGCGCTCAATCTCGCCGAGGACCCGGTTGAACAGAATCGTCAGCGCATCCTCCGGCGCAAGCGCTGGGAAGCGCTGCTGCAGCCCTCGTATTGGGACAACGCCAAAGCCTTCCTGCTGAAGAAAGTCGAGCAGGGCGGTCTGCGCACGGATATCGGGATTTCCGGTGACTCTGTGATTTTTGCGGTGAAGGGTACTGGTCTGTCCGGTCTCATCCAGCCGCCGAAGATCACCCTCGACCTTGGTAAGGGAACGATCAAGGCTTCGGGCCGCGGGCTCTCTTATCAATCCCTGGCGGCGGCCTACATCGAGTGCGGTGTTGCTGCCGGCTTCACTCAGATGTGGTTCGACGGCCCGCCCGAATTCATGCGTATCGCGCAGGAAATGGCCAAGGCCAATGGCATCGAGATCATCTCCAAGTCGGAATGCGCTGCTGCCCGCAAGCAAAAGGGGCTGGAAAGCGATGAGCCGGCGGCGGTCGCGCCTTCGGCGCCTGCGGACACTGCGCCTGCCTACGACCCCGTTGATGAGGAGATGTCGACTCGTGCCTATCGTTAAAACATTCAGCTGTGCAGCGCTCGCTGCACTCATGGTTTCCTTCGGCGCTCACGCTGCTCAGCAGTCCGTTGTGACCGATCCGAAGACCTTCGATGGTCCGGACAAGAACGGTGGCGTCCCCATGCTCTCTGGCAAGGGTGGCGGCAAGGGCGGGCGCAGCGCGGAGGATGCCGAGAAAAACCGGCGGATCCTCAATGAGCTGTGCAAGCAGCAGGGGGCCAGCTCCACACTCGATCGGCTAGGGCCGATGCTGTGGGATGGTGAGGACGCCAAAAACCAAGGTAACTGCATCTGATGGTCACCGTAGTCATTTGCGAAAAGCCTGATCAGGCCCGCAAGCATGCGGCCTATTTCGGGATTGAGTCGTCGGGCTCCGGGTACGTCAAGACCCGTAACGGTTGGATTTTCACCTGGTCTATTGGCCACATGGTGGAAATGAAGCAGCCTGGGGACATTGACCCCGTCTGGGAGAAATGGTCCCTGGAGAATCTGCCCATCATTCCGCAGCGATGGGCTTTTTCTGCTGCGCCGAAGAAGGGCGATCAGCTGAAGATCGTGCTCGGACTCCTGAAGACTGCTGACGAGATCATCATCGCAACTGACTGCGGGCGAGAAGGCGAGCTGATCGGCCGTGAGCTGATCGAGCTATCAGGCAACAAGAAATACAAGCTGCGCCGGTTCTGGTCGAGTTCCCTGGACGAGGCCTCGCTGGCCGCGGCCTGGAAGGCGCTGCGCCCCGGTGAAGACCTGGATACGCTGCACAAGGCCGCGCTCATTCGTCAGCGCTTCGACTATATGTGGGGCATGACCAACTCCCGTGGCGCGACGCTGTGTTTCGCGCCACACAAGGTGGTTTTCCCGGTCGGTCGGGTGCAAACCCCAGTGTTGAATCTGGTTGTTCTCCGGCACCTGGCAATCAAGTCTTTCGTACCTAAGGTCTTCTTCACGCTTGCTGCAGACGTCCAAACGACTGCAGGTTCGCTGGTGATGACGTATGCGCCGGAGTCGGACGAACATCGCCTGTGGGATAAGGCTAAGGCTGATGCTCTGGCTGCCGCCATCAAAGGCTCAACGGCTCCGCTGGCGGTAGTTTCGGACGACAAGAAATCATTGCCGCCGAAGTTCCCTAGCCTGACAGACCTGCAGAAAGCAGCAGGTAAGAAATGGTACTGGACACTCGAGAAGACCCTCTCCGTGGCGCAGGAGCTGTACGACGCCGATTACATCTCCTACCCCCGGACTGAGTGCAATCTCATGCCCGAGGAACAGATCCCGAGCATTGCGGGCATTGTTCGTGGGCTGGTAGATGCTGACTGGGTCAAGCCGCTGGGTGTCACCGGTAGTGCTGAGCCGATTCTGCGGCGCGATCGCTTTAAGCCTGCCGCCGAAATCGATAAAGACTTTGACCACCATGCGGTTATCCCCGGTGTCAAAGTGCCCGGCTCTTTGCAGGGTGATCAGGCCATGCTGTATCGGCTCATCTCTCTGTGGTTCGTCCGCGCCCTTGCGCCGGATTACGAGTACAACCAGGTGGATGCCAGCCTGTCCGTCAGTGGCATCTTGCTGAAAGCCAAGGGCGTGACGCCTCTGCGGCTTGGCTACAAGGCGCTTGAGGCTGGAGATCTGAGCGACGAGGAGCGGGAGGAGAAGGCGAAAGAGAAGACGCTTCCGCCGATCACCGATGGGATGCCCGGGAATGTCAGCGATATCGCCGTCAACCAGGGCAAAACCACGGCGCCGCCCTATTACTCGGAAGACTCATTGCTGGCCGACATGGTCAGTGTGCACAAGTTCGTCAAAAACCCGGAGCACAAGGCTCGCCTGAAGGAAACGTCAGGACTCGGCACGGTGGCGACGCGCGCCAACATCATCGCCGAACTGCGCCGTCGCAAGCTCATTATTCCGGGGCCTGGCAAGGGCAAAATCGATTGTTCGTCTGACGCGATCACGCTGATCCAGTCGCTGCCTGAAATCCTGAAAGACCCGGGCCAAACCGCTATCTGGGAAGACTGCATGGACAACGTCCGCAAGGGCACCGTCAGCTTTTCTGATGCGATCAAGGCGGCTGAGGGCTCTGTGCGCCGCTGCGCAGAGATTTTCCAGGAGAAAGGGGTAGGGCAGGCCAGGTCTTCGGACGCTGGTGATCGCGCTCGTGCGGCTGCTGCCGCGCCGGTGACGGAGTACAACGGCCACGCCGCGTCGTGCCCGCTCTGCAGCTCGCCAATGGCCTACGTGGCCAATGGCAAGTACGGCCCGTTCTGGGGCTGCACAGTGCGCGAGTGTAAGGGGATCATGAAAGCTGGCCCGGATGGCAAGCCTATCCCGAAGGCTGCGGCCACGGTCGGTGACACTTGTCCGAAGTGCAAGAAGAACAAGATGCTCGTGCGCAACGGCTCGAATGGCCCGTTCTGGGCCTGCAGTGGCTTTCCGAAGTGCAAGCACACGATGCCGGTCGAAAATGGGGCGCCCGCATAAAGGGTTGCGTTATACAAAATACACTACTAAAGTAAATCAAAACGAGGTTCGCCATGACTGACCGCAGCCGACAAACACTGACCAACATCCTGTGTGGGAGCATGACCGACATGCGTCCTGCCAGCGAAGCGGAGAAGGCTCAGTATCGGATTAACACCGGTACTACCTTCGACCTGCTGGCTGTTGGCAAGAATGCCGGCATGGCGGAAGCCCATGTGGCGTGTCCTGCTCTGGCCGGGTCTTTCGACTTTGACCGGATCAAGCGCTACGAAAAGCCATGGCATGAGATGCGTGGTCAGGACCTGCCGAACGGCACTCCGCTGAGCGAGCTGTACCCTGGTCGCAATGTGTCCGACCCGTTCCTTGCTAAAGCTGTTGCCGTCGTGCGTGAGCATGCCCCGGCCTACGCAGGAAAGCTCACGATGCATGGCTCGGAGTTCCCGCTGATGGCGCTGGATATGGCTTCTGACTACATTGACCGTGCAACCTTTGATGATCGATCGCTGTCGGTCGAAAAGGCGAAGGAGCTGCAGACGTTCATCACCGAGATGTCGGTGGCGGCGACCCCGGGCAATGCTGCGCTTCACACCACGCTGCTCGATGCCAGCGCGTTCAATGCGCTTCGCAAGAGCTTCAGTGACGACATTGAGTCGTTTGAAAAGACCACCATCAACCAGATGGTTGAGGAAATTGATCTGTCTTCCGTCCCTCTCCCGGGGCGGTAAGCGTTAGGAGAACCGTATGACTGGTGCAGATATACGCCGCCTCGATCAGGAAGCGTTGGCCCACATAGCCTCGATGTACTATCGCGTCCGCGAGGAGACTGGCGATGACCGAGAGGCGTTTGTCAGCACCTGTCGTGAGGCCATACTGGCCGGCTACACCCCCGCTGCCTGCTGGGTAAGCGCCAAGATGCTTGCCGCCGGCCGCCCGACTCATGTTCTGGCCTTTCAGTCGAAGGGCTCGCAGAGCTACATCATGGTCATAGTCGGCGGCGTCAGCATATCGAGCGAACTGGACGTGATGTACAACCCGGAAGACGGCAAGCCGGGCTGGCGCTTGATAGAAGGGGAGGCCCTTGAGGTCTACCAGAAGTGGGCGCGTGAGCACTCTTCTAGCGCTCAGCAGGCCGCTTCGGGGGCTTCATGATTACTGGTGTAAAACTGCATACTCCTCTCGGGAAGGCCGTTGCTAGTCTTTTTTCGATAGATGCTGCTGCCGTTTTGAGTAAAGAGGATGTTTTGACTGTTCTCTCTGAGCCTGAATTTTACACTCAAGACGATGCGGATTTGCTTGTAGAACTCGACACAAATTACAACTCCTCGCTAGGTCCCTTACACGAAGATTATCGAGAGAGAGCTTTGCCGCTTGAAGGGTTTGATGGGCAGCACCCTCTCCATATCTATGTTGCTGCGCCTGTTGATCTCGCTATATCTAAGCTGGGTAGATTTACGGAAAAGGATAAGTCTGACATCGAGAAGTTGATAGAGTGCGGTCGACTAGACGTGAATGAGTTTATCTCTCTTGCGTCAGAAGCGATTGACTATGCTGTGGGCAATAGATCAGGCATGCTCAGTTGTCTTCATGATGTGGTAGGTCCGTACCTGGGGAATAGCAATGATCCCTCGCCGCAAGTCTGATATCTTCTTAACAAGCGTCCTTTGCAGAATCATCAGTAAAGGGCTTTTAGATGCCTCTGTCGAAGATGTCGCCGAGCTTGCGAAGCAGGTTTGGTATGGCGAAGATGATGTGGTTCTTGATCTGAAGCGCGACTTGTCAAGCAGGAAGCTAGGGCTTGAACAGAAGAGAAGGGCTCTTTATTTGATTGATAGGCTTCGCCGCTATCCCTGCTTAACACCAAGTAAAGCTACTCAGCTTAAAGAACTTCTGATGCCGTACTTTTTTTTAAAACCTGTGGAGCAAACTCCCATAGCTAAAGGCCTGATTGACTCTTATCGATTAGACAAGCTCGCCTTTGACTGGGGGTTGGATGAAGACATCTCAGTTCAAATGAAAGATGTTCTTCAGTATCAAACGAGGCATTTTGCGGCTACACAGGGCTGCTCTACGGGTTATGACGAAGTTGCCAAGGCGGTGCCAGACATATTGGCTGGACCTGCTGTCGGGTTTAAGAGCTGAAGCGCCCGCTGGGGTTTATTACTTACCCGCTTGACTGTTCCGTAAAGCGGAACTAGCCTGCTGCTACCAGACCCTGGAGCAGCCACCATGTCATTTGCCCATAAACCTCTCAATCCGCCGCGGCGCGAGACGCTCGGCGAGCAGGTTTTCTATCGCCGCTGGCAAGCCCTTATGGCCACCAAGCCGTATGAAGACTCGGACCTTGCTGATCGCACGTGGCTGGATGTCATCCTCTACGACCTGTTTGAGAAAACCACACAGCGCCATGCGGTGGTGGCCGCGAGTCTGGTTGTTTGGCTGGGCACCAACTGTGGACTTGAGCTGATCCGCCGCGCCCGCGAGGAGCTGCGCCGGGATCCGTGTGGTTATGCCCCCAACGCCTGGGTAAAGGCCTGGGCCGTGGCCAATCGCCGTCTGCGGGGCGTGAATCACGCTGTCCGCATCCTGGAGCACCTGCTGTCTCCCGCGGATACCTTCGATGCGCTTGGCGCGCTGAAGGTGTTCCCTGATCTGTCAGCCGATGACTATGAGGTCGCTGAGCATGTGTGCGCCTGGTTCGGTACTCATCACGGCGAGAAGTTCATCCAAGAGGCCGAAGCCGAGCTTTCCGCCTTGCGGGCCGCGGCCTACTTCAAGTGCGGCCGTGTCGAGCCCATTGCGAATGAGCTGGGGGTTGTCGCGGTGTGGAACACGCCCGATCACTCACGTGACCGGGAAATGCTGTGCGTCGGCGGCATGCAGATCGGCGGCTGGGAGCCTCTGGATGAAGGAAAGTTTCGTGGCTTTCTGAATCGCCCTGGTGCTGAACAGTTCGCCCGGGTTTTCGTAGAGCTGAGCGAAGCGAAAGGCTGGGTGGAGGTTGAGGCGCTGTCGATGCTCGCTGCCCTGGGCTCAGGAATGAGCCGGGCCGCTCAGGCGAGCTGACGTTCCTTCAGTAGGCGCTTTTTGGCTCGACGGTATTGCGCCTGTCGAGCCAGGTCCTCTTTGCCGACCGACTGCAGTCGGGTCAGGTCCATGTTGTCATCCAGATCTTCCAGCTTCACGTCGGCCGCAATAGCGTTCTTTGCGCAGCGGTCGATGAACGCCATGTAGCTTTCGCCTGGTGCGCGTGTAATGGCCTTCACCGCTGAGATGACATCTTCGCTAAAGCCGAGGTTGCGAAAAGTGTCTTCGGTGATCCCCCGGCCGTCTTCCAGCACGTCGTGCAGCAGGCTGACGATCTGTCTTGTTTCGTCCTGGAACCGCCGCATAAGCCTGAGAGGGTGCCCGATATACGGCGCCCCTCCCTTGTCGACCTGCCCCTCATGCGCTTCGTGCGCGAGGCGCAGTGCAGTCTGGATCATCGAATTTTCTGGCTCGGCCACGAAAAATGCTCAGCTATCCCAATTAGAACGAAGGACCTTCCTGCCCTATGGCCATGTCCATTGGGCGGATGGCCTGCAGGCACTCCTGAATCAGTTCCTGATCAATGTGCTGCAGCGCCCAACGCAGCCATTGCCTCCCCAGGGCCTCTACGCGCTCCTCCATGGCCTCTTCAGCTCTTTCCGGGTGCGTACGGAGGGGGGCCATCTCGGGGCGCGCTAAAACGCCTGTGGCGGCCTCTGAGATGTCGAAGTCAATTTCGCCGTCGTCATACAGCAGGTCAACCTCGTCTGGGGTCAGCCCGCCCGTGTGGCGGATGAAGTCGATCGCATGCGCAAGCTCGTGTGTGAGGGTGCACAGGTAGGCCTCCAGGTAGCTCTGGTCATGCTGATCGGAGTCAGGGTTCATCTCCTCCTGCCGTTCTTCCAGAACAAACGCCCGCAAAGCCTCCATGTCGCATGGCACCCCGACACGCAGTCGGGTGGCGAACATACGCTCTTCCAGCGGGCTCCCCGTCGTCATGAACACACCGGCAGCGCTGCCGTTGTTCCAGTCGGCCAGTGCCTCCGTCGAGCTGCAGAGCAGGATGTCGATGTCGATGGGTGTGTCCGCCGCAGGGAACTCGATACCTGGATACGCGCTAGTGTCGAGCAGCACAGTAGGAGAGGCCACATCGGGGTGTCTGGAGATCACTTCCACCAGTCGCTCGGTGAGCCGGGTCAAGGGGCTGCTCGTGTCGAGCGCTGGCAGATCGAAATCCTCGTGCAGAGGGAATTCCATGGGCCGCAAATTCACGCTGAATGCCGTCATTGATCAGTCTCTCGCATCAGGGGGAGCTAGGAGTGCATGAATGCTCGGTTTCACGAGCTAACTCCCTCCAGAACTTGGGTTTGCTCACGATACCAGCGGACCATCTTCACCGGTGTTTTGTCTTCGCCAACTTCGGTGTAGATCTCAGGTTTGCTGATGGCGCCGCCTTTCTCCAGTTCAGCGAGCATCTTCAGGAGGCCCTTGCCGGGAGTCATGAAGCCTTTCAGCGTCCGGTACTGGCTCAACCCGAACAAGTCCTCGACGCGCACCTTGTGCCAGCCTGCAGCCTGTGTGTTGGCGTACTCTCGAAGCCACTTTGCCGCCCCGCTCGGGCGCCACCAGCGGACCATTTTGACCTTCTCGCCGTTGCTAACGCCAACGTATATCTCGGCTTCATCGATGATTCCGGCATCTTCCAGCTCGCTCAGCGCCGCCCTCAGGCCGCGGCCTTTGGCCACGAAATTGCGCATCAGGCCGCCGCCGCTCCATACCCGGAGGTTCTCCACGGTCACATGGTGCCACTCGCCAGCGCGGTGCCCGCATGCGTAGTTCTGCAGCCATTTAGCCAACGGCGAACCGAGCTTGAGGCGTGCCTCGAAGTCGATGAACGCAAGTTGAGAGGCTTGGAAAAACTCGACGATTTGAGGATCCAGCTGCACCCAGCTGCGCCCTGTGGACGTATCCCACGCCATGTCCCGGATCAACCGGAACATCTTACCTCTGCCTTCGCTGTTCTCGATGAACAGGGTTGCCGAGGCCAGGCGGCGGAGGCTGGTTTCCAGCCACTTGTAGGTTTTCTTGCCTTCGTCGACGCGGCCGATCGCTTTCAGGAAGCGCGAGCGGGTGAAGCTGATGATGCTGTCGGCGTTTTGGTTCTGGGCCATCTGCACGACGTGCAGAAAGACGTCATTGTCCGCCATATCCAGCTGTGGGCCGGTGTACAGAACCGTGAAATCGGATCGACTGGAGAGCCGCTCTTCTTGGAAGAGGCGCCGGCTGCCGGCCTGGATGCTGCTGAACAGCGATGTGCGCGTCCAGTGGTGAGGCATCGCCGATGACTGCTCGGGGAACAGTGGTAGCTGCATGACCAGGTCATGGGCCTCGCTTTCCTCAATCGGGGGTGCGACAACGTCTTTTTGCTCAGCTATCCCAACTTGGGCCGCACGTTCTTTGTTGGCCGTGGCGTCGCTTGTGCGCTGCTCCAAGAGCTTAATTCTGCTCATGAGGCCGGATGCTTTTTCGGGTAGAATTTCAGTGCTCACTCTGCCGTTCTCCAGTGAGTTCAGGGGTCGACGAGGTGCAACTCGTCGGCCCCATTCTTTTACTGTTGATCTGCGCGCTGCGCGAACTCAGGGCTCAGATTGACGCCCCCTTCCGGCAGGAACACCACGCCGTTGCTGATCAGCGCCGCCATGATGGCGTCGATCGTGATCTGGTGCGGGGTGCTGTTGCCGGTCTCAAAGCTGCAGATAGTGCGGATCGAGGCATTGCTCGCGCGGGCAAGGTCGGATTGTTTCCAACCTATCAACGCCCTTGCCGCCTGGCATTGCCCGCCGCTGATGTCGGTTTTTCGATTCATGTTATTCCTTCCTTTCCGTCGCAATTCTGCGATTTATGCGCAGGACAGTATGCACTAGGGCCGCTTTGTGTCAACGGCGACTTGGCTTGTAAACTGCGTTTTGCTTGAGCTTTTTCTTCTGTAGTATTCCATTTAGGCGCGGATGTGCGTCTAAATTGATGGTTTCGAGGCGATTTTACTCAGCAATCCCAATTTTGAGCCTGCACTCAATTCTCCAGCCCCTCCGCCCCGCTTTTCCCTGATTACCCCGCGATCTTTCGGCCGGCTCTGTGGTTTCGCGGCTATGCCGCATCACCGATTGCCTGGCTGCGGTTAAATCCGCCGCAAGGCGAAATCGTTTAGAACTCGGTTAGAAAAGCGTTTAAGGCGGAAACACTGCCCTGAAAGCCCCGTGCGGCAAGGCTCCGCTAAAAGCTCGTGCTCAGCTATCCCAAGTGTTTGCTCAGCTATCCCAGTGATGTGCTCAGCTGCCCCAAATCGCTGCTCAGCTATCCCAACTCGTTTTGCTCAGCTATCCCAATCCGGTTGCTCAGCTATCCCGGCGGTTGTGGATAACCGGCTCGGGCGACTGGGGACCGGGAGTGCGGCAGCTCTTGCCAGTATTCTTCTAGGGGTGTACGTTCTCGCGGAGATGAATCACTGAGGACGTCATCATGATTGAACAGGTTGAGGCTCCGGCATCCGCGGGCAGCACTCGGAAGGTTGAAGCCGGCCTTACTTTCTTCGATACATTGATCATGGTGTGGGTGCTGGGCGTGCTCGCGGTTTTGGCTGCGGCGTTTTTCTCGTGGTTCTCCCCGCGGGAGGATGGTCCGGCACAGCTGGTGAAGGAGTTCATGTCCGTTGGCTACGGAGGCAAGCCCAGCGATGTGAATGTCTATGTGACGTTCGCTCCCGGGGACCAGGCCGCAGTGGTCCGGGCTGAGACCGGCAAGCTGTCCTGTCTCGTGGATACTGCGGTGGCGGACGATGACGTGCCATCACGATTCGGCTGGCGTGTCACCGGTGCTCACTGCGTGCCGACTGGCTGTGACGGTGACGAAGTTGCGCCAGGCAGCGAAGGGGAGACCGCAGCCTGTGCTCAGCCGGAGCTGAGCGCTGGCACGATTGAAGAGCGAACGATTGAGGCTGAGGGCTGCTCTCCCGAGTCGGGCTATGCGTGTGTGGGTATCGACCTTGAGGCGCTGAGTAAGGCGGCGGAGAGTGGCGAATTGAGCGCTCCGGCCGCCGATGCTGAATAGATCAGGTGAACATCTTTTCCCGGGGAACAATGCATGAGTACGCCGACAATCTCTAATGCGGTGTGGAACGCACCGCATGCCAACCCCGATAAATCCTGCATGCACTGCGGCGGGGATGAAGGGCATTGGGAGCGCGTGCACACTGGCGATGAAGAGTCGCTCGATGGCTGGGAAGACTGGTTTTGTTGCCATACTTGCCGAGACGCAGGGCTCCCCTGCGAGACTTTCCATCGGATTGAAATCCCGCCCCCAAAAGGCGAATAACCGTAACGAGGAGTCCGCATGGACGAAACAACACGCCGCAGCATCGAACAGCGCATCATCATCGCGGCCGCTGAAGGCCTGGTTGCTGCAGGCTGCAAAATTTTCGTCACCGACGGCGAGACGGTGTTCATCACCGACAGCGTTGACCCGATTGCGATTGATGACGCTTTGCACAAGTCGGGGGAGCCGCGTTTCCTGGCGAAGCGCGTGATCGACGGAAAGGTGGAAGAGGGCTGGGTCGACTTTGTTGGCTCGGCGGGTATCGAGGTGACCGCCCCCGATAATCTGCAGGTTCTCGACGCCTTGAAGGCGGCCAACGCATTGGCGGTGCAGCTGGGCGAACAGGAGCCACGCCTCAAGCCGGCCAGATCCGCCGCGTACCAGTAGAACCTCATGGTCGTTGGTACTGAGCAGTAAGCGGCGGCCAGATGCGCGGCATTGAAGTTGAGCCAACAGACGCCCAGGTCGCTGCGCTAGCTCGGCCTGGTGAAAGCTGGGCTGCAGGGCGGGAGCGCGCCGCGCGTTTGCTGAACGCCGTGGTCGAGTGTCGGCCTTGCCCTCTTTGCGCCGCCTGTGGCGAGCTGGATCAAGGGGCGGCCCAGCGCGGCTGGATCGATGACGGCCGGGCCGAGTGCCGTCCCTGCGCTTACTACATGGATGCAGTCGAGCAGTGGTACGCAGAGCACGATGGCAATCCAGCGCCTGGGTGCTGATTTCGACCATCCCACTTGCATGCTCGCCTCTAGGGGTTTACTCTGCTGCTCTGTAGAGGCAAATCTCAGAGATTCAGTATGGGCAAGCTCATTGAAAGCACCAAACTCACGGGACCCTGACGCTGTCGGAGTGCAGCGACGGGTTCTGGCTGTATGACAAAACCCGCGGCATGAACCTGAGTATGCGCGCCAAGACGCCTCAGGATGCCTTGGTCGAGTGCATCACTTACTACCAGCGGCGACTCAGCGAAGTTGAAAACGCTCATCGTGAGCTGAGCGCGAAGGTTGACGCCTTTGTCAGTCAGTTCGTCGAAGGGGATGAAACTTGATGAACGAGAGCCAGCAAATGAAGTTCAGAAACCACTGGGCGGGGATCGCATTTTGTGTGGGTGGATGGCTAATTCTCCTGTCTGTGCTCTCGTCGTCAGGGGTTGATATGCCCACTGACTTCGGCCTGCTCCTGGGCGGTGCCGGATGGGTTCTTCTCGCCCTGTTCATGAAGCCGTCCTTTCGGATTTCGCGTTTCGGCGATCTATTTGAAAAGGAGGGGGAGGTCGCGCGAAAGGAGACTCGACAGTGATGAAATACCACGCGCCCAGCAAGCAGTTCACCGTTTCACCGGATCAGCTCCAGAGCTGCGCAGCCAACCTGCTTTTCGCCATCAAGAAGATTCGCCAGGCAGCCGGCCTGCCGCTGGAGGGTGGTGAGAGGTCATCAACAATGACCGACGCCTGCCTCGCAGAACAGGCAATCCTTGATGCTGCTCAAACCGTCGGCATCGATCTCGGCGCCACCCGGGCTGGGGTGCTTGATGTCCGGCATGCCGGATAGATCCGAAGATGCTCGGCGTGCCGGATTGAAAATGTAGTTGCTCGCCATGTTGGTTGCCGTTATTCTATGGCGCATCCATTTGTAAATCCGAGGGGCCGATGAAAGGGCTGCTATTGCTGAGCTTGGGTGTTCTTCTTTCCTGTGGGGCAGGGGGCGCTTGCGCTGCGCCGGATGTCACGGGGCAGGGGGATGCGCCACCGCTGACTGAACTGTCCGGGCCTGACTGCACGGGGCCTGGGGGGGATGACGGGGTCAGAAGCACAACAATCAGTGGGCGCTTGTTCTATTACTGCGCTCCTGGCTTTGCTCCGATAGGTTTTGGTCAGCGCGCTGAGATAAATGGCGTCAACGTGGGCTACTACGCCTGCGGGGGTTATAACAACGCTTGCCCTTCAGGATTCAGGCGTACCTATGTGGTCACGTGCTGTTACAAGGGGTGATTCGATCATGCGTGCTCATCTCGCGTTTTTGCTCATGGCCCTCTCGCAGCCTGTTTTTGCGGACTTACTCAACATGCAGCCCCCCGCTCTTTCAGGCGGCGGTGCAGCTGGGTATGGGACATATTCGCCAGAAGTAATTTCCTCAAGACAGAGCTGCATTGTTTTCAGTTGCGCGCCTACTTATATGTTTGGGTTTGGCTTATCGAATGATCAGATACGGCAGTGCAACGAAATGTATTCGGCGCTGCGCGCTGGAGCACCGGCCTCTAATAATTTGGATGAATTTTTCACCTACGAGCTGAGCCAATATGGGTTCGTAAATTTCAAAATGAAGCCTGGGGTGTATGTTGCTGGCGTCGGGGTTGATTTAGATGACCCTCCTTCTTTTACGAAAATCGGACACACGACGATTTTGTGCAAATGAAAAACATCAAGCTCCTCTCTTTTGTTTTTGTCTGGGCGTTTTCCTGCTCTGCTTCTGCGGATCTGCTGACGCCCGCGACAACTCCTTCAGTCTCCGTTCCAGCGAGCGGTTCGGCCCCGGAGGCCGGGCTTGATCTGTCAAACTGCCAGATTGTTGGGCAGACGGGGTACGATGGCAGCCTCTACAACGTCGACGGCTTCAACACCTACAGGGTGATCCAAGGCAACAGTTTTCACGCATTTACCTGCCCGCCTGGCACTGCGTTCACTGGCATATCCGGGTATGAGACGAAGGGCGATGGTGGGTGGGGCGTCATGTCTTTCGGAGCGCGTCACCCTCGGCCATCCGGCGGCGTGAACATTCGCGTGCTTTGCTGTAGTCGCTAGCGCGGGTGGTTACATCTTGAATGTGCGCCTCTAGGGGTTTACAGTTCGCTCGTAGAACTGTTCCCTGAGGGCGTCATCAGATGAGCTGCATCCCCGATCTCTTTGCTCCGACTGGTAGCCGTCTGACTGTCCTCAGCTACGGAGCAGGCCAGGACTCCACCGCTTTGCTGGAGTTGTACATCAACGATCCGGCGTTCCGGGATAAGTACGCGCCGCATGATTTCTTGGTGGTGATGAGCGACACGGGCGACGAGTACCCTGCCACGTATGAGCATGTCCGGCGCACGCAGGCGCGTTGCATCGAGCATGGCATCGAGTTCCACTTCCTCACCTCGGACAAGGGCTTTCATTCGGATAGCTGGTCTAGCCTCACTCACTTCTTTCGCGCCAAGGGCACGATTGGCAGCAAGGCGTATCCGAAGACCTGCACTGATCGGCTGAAGCTGCAGCCAATCTATCGCTTCCTCGATCAGTGGCTGTCGGATCGGTATGGCGTCCAGTCCGGCCGCAAGAAAGGGATTCGCCAGTTTGCGGACACCTATGGCCGTATCCAGGTCATGCTTGGGATCTCCGCCGGCGAAGATCGCCGCGTGGCCGACCCGGCGAAGAACCCGCATGACTGGTATCGCCGCAGCATCACCAACATTTACCCGTTGATCGACCTGGGCATGGATCGCAAGGCCTGCCAGGACTACATCGCGTTGCAAGGGCAGATTGTCCCGCCTCCTTCAAACTGCATGTGTTGCCCGTGGCTCTCTCTGGAGGAGCTGGAGTACCTGCGACGCTTCGAGCCTGCGCATCTGGATATGTGGGTTGGGCTGGAGGCGGCAAAGATCGAGAAACACCAAGACAAGAGCCGCGTAATCGCCACCACGGCCACCGGCGCCACCAGGGTCGTGAATAAGAACTACGGGGTTTGGGGTGTGGATCTGCTGCCCAAAAAGATCGAGGAGGCCCGTGCGAAGTTTTCCGGGTGGACTGATGACCGTGTGCGCGAGTACCGCATGAGTCATGGGCACTGCGTTGCGACAGCTTACTAGGGAGGGGGAGGGCGATGGCCTGGGTTCAAGCTAGCGATCGCCTGCCTGGCGCTGGGGTTGAAGTACAATGCCGCCTCAGGCACTTCAGCGGGGACATCCAAGAGCATCGGCTGGTGAAGGTCGACGAAGATGATTGCGCCTGGCGCACCGCCGGTGACCTGGCTGAAATCAGCTACAGCTGGGATGTCATTGAGTGGCGCGACGATTCAGTCGCTCACGCCTCAGTAGAGATTTAGGGATCCATGGGAAAGCAGACGCAGCGATTTATCCAAGACCACCAAGCCGTCCCTTGCCGCCCTGACTGGGCCGCGGCGCCAGACTGGGCGCAATTTTGTGCGAAGGACGCAGACGGTGACTGGCACTGGTTCTCGCATGAGCCGAGCGTGCTCAATAAGCGTCATAAGGTCTGGCGGGTAGAGGTTGGAAAGGTCGAGTTTGCGTTCGCCGGGAATCCGTCGAAAGGCTTCAGAAAAGACCTCTATGCGCGCCCTGTTGTGGCGTAGGCCTCTGGGTGTTTTGGTACTTGCGAGTATCTCTCTAGGGGGATACGCTAGGTGCGTCTATGTGCCTGTTCGAGCGCATGCCAGGAGAACCCGTGGGGCGAGCCATCCGAGCCAAAAAACCTGAAGACGTGCAGCTGGAGTTCTTTCCGGCTGCCGTGCTCGGTCTTCTCGGTCATCACGATGGTGATGTGCTGGAGTTCCGCCTCCGCGGCGCCAGGCCGCTGATGCGTATTCAGGTGAGTAGCACCGCCGAAGGGTTCGCCTGGTGCGCGTCCGTGCACGGTGCCTACCGCGCCTCTATGCGCCTGCGGCCGGTGGAGTCTGAGGTGCCTGTTGCCTCCCGCGGGCAGGCGTTGATCGCCGCCGCCGACTATCTTCGCGGCCTCCTGCCGCTAATTCCTTCCGGTGACCGTGCCTCGGTCAAGGCTTGGCTGGGCAGTGTCTATGCCCACGCCCATCAGCCCGTGTAGGTTTCCCCGTTTTTTTGAAGGCCCAGAGGCCAAGGAGTGGCGCATGCGTAAGCCCGATCAAGCAGCGAGCTATCGCTGGTACGTCCTGCAGGAGCGCGGCGGTAAATATGACGATGGGTACTACGGCTGGGATGGTCGTGTGCACTCTGCCGAGCAGATCCATCGCGAGGATCAGATGCCCTACGTGCCGTGCCCGGAGTATCGTCGAATCCTCGTGGGGGAGGGGGCTTATAAGCCTGACATCGAGATGGTCTGCGACTACCTGAACCGTCTTACTGCTGGGCAGTCCAAGGCTGCTGATGTGGCGGCCGAGGCTCTGGCTGCGTTCTGGGCTGTCGTGGCCAAGTCCTACCCGGACATCACTACCGGAGATTTGGAGCCTGCCCTGGTGGTGCCACTGAATGAGCTTGCCGAAAAGGCCGTGTATGGCTGGGTGGAGTCGAACCTGTCAATGGTCGAGGATGAGCCTGGTGGATGTGTGCGGCTGACCATTTGAAGAAAAGCTGCGTTTTTTTTGAAGCAGGCCTTGAACTTCTCGTCGGTTGTACTGTCATATATACAAAGGCAGACAGAATTGCCTGAAAACGCAAGGAGTACCGAGATGAAAATGATCAACAAACTGATGGTGGTTCTGGGCCTGGCTGTGACCCTGGTGGGTTGTGGTGATCCTGAGCGCCTGTCTTCGAGCGAAATCAAATGGTCGCCGAAAGCATCTGACTACCTGAATGAGCACGCGAGCAAGCCGAAAGGTGCTGAGTCTGAGTGGGCGCTGGAGGTAAAAGATGAAAACGGCATACGAATAGTCAGCGTGTTCATCGATAGCAAAAAGGCTGCCTCGGCTGTTTGCAACCCGGCCAGTGGCGTTGCCGACAAAAGTGCATGGCCTGTTTGCGACACCATAATGAACAATGGCGTCGTAGCAATACACTGGGACGAGAACGACGGCTACCGTGTTGGTGGTGATGTTGTGCCGGCCATGGGTGGTGTTGACTTCTACGCCAGCGGTGAGGAAGCGGTAGAACTTTTGGCTGGTCTTCGTCCGATGTTCAAAACTATGGGTGTCATCCTGTAGCAGGAGGTCTGTGTGAGTACGCAATAAAAAGCCCGGCATTTGCCGGGCTTTTCTTTTTTCTGCCGCCTTTCGGGGCTTAGGGCTGTACCCCTCCCGATCCCGGCTTACTAGGATCGTTCTTATTTGTCATCATGTTGCCAATGAACTGCCGGCCAACAGTCGTTAGTGGCATCTTCACCATGCCGGTGATATTGCCCATGATGCCTTGCGAGGTGTTCTCGTAAGGGTTCAGGCCCGGCTCAGAGAACGACACCATGTTCAGCACCGTGCGAGGAAAGGTGGTGATCAGGGTCGCCGAGGTCATGCATACGCTCCAGAACAGCATGGCTGTCGCAAGAGTCACGATGACGAAGCCAATAATCATGCCGGCGATAGCGTCGAATGGCTGAGTCCAGTCAGCAACGCCGTTGTCCGTCATGCCAAGTATCCCCCCCATGAGGATGTTGACCAGTGGGAGGGCCAGACTGGTGATTGTCACCGCTGCAGCCAGCCCGCCGACGGCGAGGGCAGGGTACAGGCCGATGAAGATGAGCATGTTCCAGCCTTTGCCTGCCATCTGACTGGTGTGTTCTTCACCTTTCGGCGCGGCAAAGGCTGCGCTCCAGAGCGTCACACCAAAGAACGCCGAGGCCACGAAGGTGATCCAAGAGATCACGCCCATGATGCCGTAGATGGCGAAGACGATGGGCATCACATAGCCAACCAGCGCTCCGGCTACGAGGACGCAGAACCCAATGACGAGGCCCAGCTTGCCTGCTTTTGAGAAGAGGTTGTTCTGCTTGAAGCCGACGGCTGAGCTGACCGCTCCGGCGGTCATGAAGGCGATGCCTGTGCCGGCCATCTCTCTGCCGAATTGGCTGACAGTGCTGATGTTTGCTTTGGCTGGGTTCTCCATGATGATGTCAACGCCGAACATCTCTGGCAGAGACTGCAATCCTTGAGCCGCTTCTTGAGTGGTTTCAAGGTCTCCCATCGCAATTTTAGTTAGGTCGTCGCCAACGGTGAGGCTTTCCAGTGTGACGGTTGGAGCCATCGTTGCCGTCGCTGTTTCTCCATAGCTTTGTGCGCGGGAGAAGTCGTTGGCGGCGCGCAATACGAATGTGCCGCCCATCATCCAGCCCCACTGTTCCAGCGCTTCAAAGTAGTTGTCGGCCTGGTCGACTGCGTTTTGTGCTAGTCGCTCCCGGATGATCCGGCTCAGCTCTTTGGCGTACCACTGCGACGTGCCTTTGATTGTTTCCTCGTAAATGGCATTCGCTTGAGCTTCTTGGTCGGCGGTATAGCCACCAGCCCTCATCGCTAGTAGGCGGTCATGGATCATGGTGTAAAGCTGAGTCCATGCTTGGCGCTGAGCTTCTGCGATGGCCTCTTGAATTACCTCTGTGTTTTCTTTGCGAAGGTCCAGCAGCTCTTGGGAGCAAGCAAGTGAATCCACCCAGCTGTAACCGCTGATTCCGTTACAGAAGAGATTTTCACTACCCTCTTCGCGCTGCGCTGATTTCGTGCCGTAGGCTTCTGCGACATCGGCTTCATAGGCGATAGCGACTGCCGTGTCGCCGGTTGGAGGGATGGCTGGGATGTTGTTTACCGATCCAGCAAGGCTCAGTAGAAATGGGTCGATAGCGCCTGCCGCGGTGTTGTAACCGGGTTTCCCAGCAATGGGGTATTTGAGCTGCCAATTGGCCTCGAGAATCTTTTGAGCAATGGTCCCTGCAGCCTCCCCGTCAAGAGCGTTTGTTGGGTTCTTATTGATGACGTGACCTGCTGCCCGGACCAGTGGGTTCTGCCAGCTTTCCAGCATCTCCTCTACTGCCCTGGTTTTAATGGTAGTTTGGAAGTTCGGCTCATGGAACATATTGCTGGTGTGCATCAGCTTGAACGATACGGCCTGAGCCTCATCCCCCCATTTGCTACCCGACTTGGCTAGGCCTGCAATCATGCTGTGCCCCGGGGTCAGTACAATTGCCTGGCCGCCCGGGTTGTCGACGGGGATGACTGGCGCGCAAAGCGCCATGGCGGCCACCATGCGCAGCGGATAGAAGAACGATTCGTTGCCGTCGCGTGCGCCGAAGAAGTTGCCATTCTGGCGCAGGCGGAAAATGCCGAGAAAGATAGCCCAGGAACCGAGCAGGCCGAACATGGCCAGGCCGACGGTGGTGAAAATGCTCGCAAAGATGACGAGCGGAGTGACCCTCGTTCCGTCCTGCAAGACTTGCGTGGGTACTTCGCCAGTCGTGAACGCCCACGTCCCGAACAGCCAGACGAGGACCATTGCTGAAAGTGAGTTCATGTCAGTCTCCTGCGGCTTTTGCGCTGGTCGGGGCTGTGCGGAGCTTGTAGTGCGGCGGTAACGGCTGAGGAAGCATGAGTGCCGGTGAGCGCAGCATTTCTTTCATGAAGGCCAGCGAAGTGATGATTCGTTGCTCGCGCGCCGTGTACAGCTTGTGCAGGTGGTTGATGTAGATGATCAGCAGGATGTTGATCAGGGCTATGTTGCCGATGGTCGCCGCTGCTGCACCCTGGTAGGCCGCGAGGATGCCGGAGGACACGCTGATAGCGACCAGGCAGGCGTAAGCCCCGAAGGTGGCTTGGCTGTAGCGCTTGCGCAGCGATTGCTCGGTGACCTTCGCTTCCTTCACTACTTCATCCCAGAACGCCTCTGGCGAAGCCTTGGCCCTGGCGAGGTCTTCTTTCGCCTGTTCGCGGTTCATCCAGAACGTCTGGACGATGTTGCGCAGCGCCCAGCCGACAACGCTGGCGGTCGACTTCACTTCCCGCGCCATCATGACGGTGGGGGTGACCCCCGTCGCCCACAGCAGGGCTTTCTTGGTGGTGATCTTGCGCTGAGGCTTTTCAGCCTCCGGTGCTGCCGCCTGCGCGGTTGTCGTTTTTTCACTCATGGGGATTGTCTCAGTTCCGTGCTGCGGCCTGGGCCAGCTTGCTGATGCGTTCGCGGTGATCTTCCTGCCCTTGGGCGGCGATGATCGCGAGCAGGCGTTTCTGCTCGATGGACTCGCGGTACAGGTTCAGCAGCAGTTGCCCCTGGATCTGCATCAGTACCAGCTGGTCACGCTGAACGCCGCCCTTGCCGGACATGGTGTTCAGTTCCTCGATGCTTGGTGTGGCGAACAGCTTCTGGTAGGCGGTGATCTGGGTGTCCAGTTCCTCACTCATGGAGTGGGTGAGCGCGCCGTCAATGGCGGACATGCGGGAGTTGTAAGTGTCGATCTCGCTGCGCAGGGCTACGCCGGCGTCGGTGTCTTGCACTGAGGGTGGCGGCTCGGGAGCTACCTTGCGGCCGGTGGCCACGCTCACGGCTGACGATATTTGCGCCGGGGTGCACGCCATGGTGGCGTTGACGTCTTTCTTGCCTACCGGCGGGATGATCCGAGGGTCGCAGGTCGGGGTTACCCGAGCCTTGACCTCTTCGTTGACCTTGTGAGCGAACTTTGCGGGGTTGGCTACAGCTTCTGCTGAGTTGTACTTATTGAACTGCGCGCTCATCCCTTGGTAGGTGCGCTGGGATGCGCTGCGACCTATCTGGGTCGGGGCGGTCTGATCCTGCTGGCAGAAAGTAGAAGCCTGCTGATCCATCTGCACCTGGCGGTTGTAGATATCGCGCTCGTTGTTCATCACAGCTCGGGCGTTGGCTTCCGATTCGCGCTTCACGCTTTCATCCACGGTTTCGAGGCCGCCATCGATGGTCGTGTTGATTGTCTGCTGCTGTATGAGCTGGGCAATCGCCTGCTGCAGAATGGCGGCTAGCAGAGCGGACTCACTGGAGGCTGATGCGGGTGTCGATACCCCCATTGCCAGCATGATCCCGGCGGACAAAAGAGTATTTTTCAGGTTCATCTCATCTCCTGGTGAGCGGCAGGCGCAAAAATGCTATTGGCATTCCAATACTACATCATGTTTTCTGTATGGGATATATAGTCGGCGCCGCGGGCGGCGCCATAGAACGAGCCAGGCTGCGCCTGGCTTTGGGGGTTGTCATCACGCGGAAATAGATGAGCGCGACCTTGGACGTCGTTTTGCGGGGATGTTATAGTACCGAGTATCCAGATTTATCTCGGTGAACACTTAACGTGCGCAAGCCTCAAGATATGCAGCCAGATGATAGCGTAGCTCGCGTTGCTACGTCGGCTGCGGTCGCCCAGGCATTGAGCCCTGCCCCGGCCAAGGCACTGCTTGAGCGCCTGCCGAGAGCATACCACGTCATCTCTCAGGGGTTAGCCGCATCCTTGGTCAAAACTGGCCGAGGACTTTTCGTTGGTAGCCCCATCCGACCGCTGATTGTTGCTCGCGCGACCTCCACGGGCGTGTCCTTTCTTGAGGGGGCGTTCGCCGACGTAGAGACCGGCAAAGAGATCATGGTTGCCCGGGTTGTCTCTGGCGTGAAGCCCTCTGTCGCCGCCGGCATTGCTCGCAGCTTCAACGCTGCCTGCGAGGGGCGTGCAGTCATGCTTCGCGGCGTGCTCGACCAGAGCCCATTTCTGTTTGCCCCGAAGCTGCAGATATCGGAGCACCACGTATTCCAACCCGGCTTCGAGCGCACCCTTCTTGGCCTTGATGGCCGCAGCCTCTTGCTTCCGGTCTACCCACTCTCGGGCGATGACAGGCAGTCTGATGTTCGCCGGGCCATGGCCGAGACGCTTCGTCTTGCTAAGGCAGACCCGGCCGCATTCGCTCGTTTGACCGTAGATTTCCAGCTGGACCCGGAGATCGCACAGGCGCTTGCCGACGGCGGTCGCCCGGTGATGGATTTGCTTGTGGCTGCGCGTGCGCTCCATGGCGACTACCTGCTCACTGACCGGCAGCTCACCCCGGTTCTTTCCGGTGTAAGCCCGTTCCATCGCCGGATTGAACTGCCTCGCGCCGTGCAGGTTCTGTCGTCGATGAGTCGCTACTCCAGCGAGCCTGCCGTCTCGGCTGTAGAGATGCGCAAGCCGGTGAATGCCTCCACCCTGCTCAAGCAGTGGCGCTTCCCTGCCACTGAGGCGCAGGTGCGCGTTGTCGGTGAGCTGGCTGACCAGTTCCAGTCTCGCGACACTCGCGAGCGGTTGCTGCAGGGCGATGTCGGTGCTGGCAAAACAGCGGTCATTGCCACTGCGGCGGCCATGATGCTGGTTCAAGGCTATTCGACGGTTGTGTGCGCTCCGACCGACATCCTCGCTACTCAGCTGGCCGAGGCCGTCCGGCAGCATGTTGAGGCCATGCTTGGCGAAAACTCTGCATCCAAGGTTATTCGCTATCAGTCTGAGTCCACCCAGAAGACCAAGGAGGCCTTGCTCAAAAAGCAGGCCCGCACGCCGCTGGTCATCGTGGGTACGCACGGCGCGGTTCGCGCGCCGGTGATCAACCTGGGGCTGGCTGTTTTCGACGAAGAGCACCGCTTTGCGCGCGATGTGAAGATGGCGCTCCGCGAGGCTCACCCGCACTCGCACCTGCTGGAAGTGACAGCTACACCGATCCCTCGCTCCCTGGCGGCGACCATCTATGGTGGCGCGCTAGTATCCGTGCTGGATCAGCGTCCCTCCGGCCGCCTGCCCATTGAATCTCGCGTCGTTGCCGACAACGCTGAGCAGGTGATGCTCGCGGAGATACGCGCCGCGGTGTCCGCTGGCGGGCGCGCCTACGTGGTTTGCCCTGCGATCGATTCTCCTCAGATGGCCGGTGCCGAAGAGTGGAAAGACCGTCTTCGTGACGCGCTTGCCGCTGACGGCATCGAGGTGGGTGTGGTGCACGGTGCGCTCAGTTCCAAGGCGGTCAATCAGGCCTTGTCGGCGTTCAAAGCCGGAGAGACGCGGGTACTGGTCGGCTCGACGATTCTTGCTGTCGGGGTCGACGTCCCGGAGGCCACGCTGATGTGCGTGATGGATCCGCAGATGCTGGGCGTCGCCCAGCTCCATCAGGTGCGCGGCCGTGTTGGCCGCGGTCAGGCAGCCTCTAAGTGCTTGCTGTGCCCCACTCAGCCGATCGAGCCCGAGCAGCGTGAGTGGCTGGATTACGTGGCTGGCACTCAGGATGGTTTTGCCCTGGCGGAGTTTGACCTCCAGCAGCGCGGTGTAGGCAGCCTGGACGGCATGGCTCAGTCGGGCGGCGATTTGGATTGGACCTGGTTTGCCAAGGAGTCCGAGATTGTTCTTGGTCACCTTGAGTCTCTGCGAGCAGAGCGCACCCGGGATTACGTTCTTGACTTTGGTTTCTGAATAGGAAAAGGCGAGCATGCAACAGCTGAAGTGGCTCAACCTCGAAGCATACGGCGCCACGCTTGAATACTGGCGGAACAAGGATCGCAAGTTCTTCTTCGTCGCGCTGGGCGGCACGCCAGAGGCTCAGGAGGCTTTCGTCAAGCTCGGTGGTACTCGCGCCTTGTTTTTCAAGGAGGCGGTCGCTTACCACTTCCCGCCGATGGAAGGTGCCGCTGATTCTGCGCGCTGGCTTGCTGCTCTGCCGCAGGCAGTGTTCGAGCAGCGCCCGCTTGATCAGGTCTTCATGGTCAAGGCCGATGCCGCCGGCGTTTTCCCAGACGAGATGAAGGCTGCCGCGATTTCTCGCTCGAAAGAGTGGGCGCAGAAAGCTGTCGAGCTGCAGGCTCGCTTGGAAGCCGAGGCGCTCGCACGCGCCGCCGAGGAAGAAGAGGATTTGGGCATTCTCGGCTTTGACGACAGCGACGTCGCCGAGACCGCTCCCGCCGCTCCTGTTGAGCCTGCTGTTGTTGCTGTTGCCGAGCCCGTCGCGGCAGCCGCTGAGCCTGTTGCTGTTGAACCGGTCGCCGCTGAGTCCGCTCCTGAGGCTGTCCAGCCTCCTGCGGATCAACCGGTGGCAGAGGTTGCGCCTGCCGCCCCGGTGGCGGTTGCTGAGCCTGTTGCCCCGGCGCAGCCGGCAGAGCCGTCGCGCTCGGTGCTGGAGACCTTTATCTACGAACTGCACGAGGGCGATGACCGCCCGGTGATCGTTCGTTCGTTCCGCGAGATGCCTGATGAGGCTGAGCTGGCCGAGATCGAGGCGAGCGAGGCTTCTGGTGCCGTTCTGATGGCAACTCAGGCTGGCGCGTTCGACCTGGTGCTGAGCCGTATGCCGCGTGATCTTCAGGCTGGCATGATTCTGCTCGGGAACTCGCGCGATCGCATGATCTCAAACGTGAATCGTATGCTGTCGGCTAATCAGGACATCCCCCTGATTGCCGCTGCCTGGGGCGCTGCCAAGTCGGGCGTATTCCGTCTGGTGCTGATTGCCGACGGCACCTTGCCGCGCGAGCGTCGACTGACAAATCTTCGTGGTGCTGATCTGGTTACCGTCTCTGACGAAACCGAGATGGGCGCATTTGTGAATCAGCTGTGGAGAGAGGCTTATGGCCAAGAAAGTGAAATTGTTCCGACTCCTGCCGGTGTTCAAGTCGCAGGAAATGCTGCTCAGCCTGGGGCTGATTCTGAGCGAGGACGAGCACCAGTCGTTCGTGGAGCGTCCGAGCTGGCACCGGTGGAAGGACCTGATGCAGCGCGACCTGGCGTCGCAGCTGGAGCGGGCGCTGAGCGCCGGGGAGCTTCGTCAGGCCGAACTGGACGAGATGGCGTCGCAGATGCTGAGCGAGACGGAGCTGAGCTTCCTGCCGGGGGCGTCGGTGTCGCCGGCGATGTTCGCCGAAGCGCTGTTCAGCCGGGAAGTGCCGGCGGGGACGCCGCTGGCGATGATCGAGGAGTTCCTGAACGCGGCGATGAACCAGGACTCGCACCGGGTGTCGCAGATCGTGGAGGCCGCGGAGATCGCGCATCCGGCGCAGGAGCTGGACGACGAGAAGCTGCTGACCTTGGCGCCGGTGGAGCGGGTGATGCGCCTGCAGGCCCTGCTGGCGGCCTGACCGCTGATGCTGGCGAGCAGGAAGTCGTTGCTGCCGCTGATGTCCCTGATGCTCAGGTTGCCGCGACTGATCTGACCGAGGAAGAGGCTGAGCGTCTGCGCCTCGAAATGGAGGCGCGCCGCCGTGAGCGTCGCTCCGGCATGTCGTTGGACATGGAGGAGACTTCCGGCCGCCTGCCCTATACCTCGCGCTCCGCGCTGGCCAGCCAGGGCACGATGGTTCCGTCGAACATGGCTTCGGCGGTGCAGTACGCGCTCGATCGCCTGGAAGAGCGTCACGGCAATCTGGATGAGTTCGTCTCTCGCCAGCTGGGCTTCGGCTCGCCGGCGGACATGGAAGGCCGGCTGTTCGCAGAGCAGGTCGACGCCATCGCGTTGACCCTCGACTCGTTCGGTCGCGGTAGCGACATGGTGCTCGGTGACCTTACCGGTATCGGTAAGGGCCGTGTCCTGGCCGCGTTGATCCGTTTCGCTCACATGAACGAAATGCCGGTGATCTTCGTCACCAAGGATCAGACGCTCTATAACTCCATGGCTCGTGAGTTGGCCGTGCTGGGCATGTCTGAGCTGGTTGACCGTCGCCGGATGCTGATTACCACCACCGGTGTTGGCATCGAGAACGACCAGGGCGAGCAACTGTTCCCTGGCTGGAGTGCCGACCAGCTCAATGAGATTTACGCCACTCGCGAACTCCCGCAGGGCGTCCGCATGGTGTTTACCTGCCATTCCCAGCTGATGGCCGAACCCGAAACGCCTCGCGTGGAGTGGCTGCAGTCCATTGCACCCAACGCCTTGCTGCTGGTAGATGAATCGCACCTGTCCGCCGGCGTAGACAGCCTTTGCGGTCGCAACCTGCGCTCGCTGGCTTCTCTCTCGCAGCACACGCTGTACAGCTCGGCGACCTCGGCGAAGGAAGGCAAGAACCTCTCGCTGTATGGCGGCACCGACCTGCGCTTCCTTGGCAAGGAAGCTCGCCTGGTCGAAACCCTGCGCAAGGGTGGCGCCGCCGCGATGGAGGCTGTACCGATGATGCTGGCGATGGAAGGCCAGTACATCCGCCGTGAGCACGACCTGTCTCGTGCGCAGTATCGTGCGCCTGACGTTCCTGATGTGCAGGCGGCGAACATCCGCCGCAACATGGATGCAATCTCTGCTGCTTTGCGCAGCCTGCTCGACCTGCAGCAGGTTGTTTCTGGTCGGGCAAACGACCTGAACGGCAACGATTACATCGCCCGTCGTCGCTTGCAGACTGAGGAGCGCCGCAGCGCCCGTGAGCGTTTCGGCCTGAGCAGCATGCATTTCAGCTCGACCCTGCACCACTTTACTCAGCAGGCACTGCTGTCGGTGCACGCTGACTTCTTCGCTGACCTGATGATCGAGTCGCTCCGCGAGGGTAATAAGCCGGTCATGGTGCTGCAGAGCACCATGGAGACTGTCCTGGCTGAAATGTCGCGTCTGCTCACTGAGAACGACATGAACCCGGATGGCGCGACTGTCGAGGTGTCTTTCGGTAGCCTGCTGCGCCGCCTGGCTCGACGCATCACCGAGGTTCAGTTCGCCGCCGGCAACGGTGTCCATGCGTTCAACCTCATGGATCCGGCGGTTGACCTGGCTGGCCGCAGCCTGCCGCGTCAGCTGCAGCTGATCGTTGCTGGCTGGCATGTTGAGGCCCATCAGTCGGTGGCTCGCGTGATGGCCGAGTTCGAGGCTGCTGTTGCCCGTATCCCGGTGAATATCCCTGTGTCTCCCATTGACCACATGCGCGAGCGTCTCGCCACCGCCGGCTTCACCGCTGGCGAGCTGACCGGCCGCAAGTGGCAGCTGAACAGCGGTGCAGAAGGTAACTTCACACTGCAGCGCCGTAGCGATTCGTCCAAGCGCGATCGCCAGCTGATCATCAACCGCTTCAACTCGGGTGAGTCTGACGCGCTGATCATCAACAAGGCCGGTGCCACGGGCATCGACTTGCATGCTGACCTGCGTTTTGCTGATCAGCGTCCGCGCGACATGATCATTGCTCAGGCTGACGATGACATCTATGTGTTCCAGCAGGCACTGGGCCGCGTTTTCCGCGCGAACATGGCCGTTGCCCCGCGCTACACCCTGCCGGGGTCGGCGGTCCCTGTTGCCGTTCGCAGTATGGCCCTGATGCGCCGCCGTCTGAGCAGCATGATGTCTCTGACTCGCGGCAGCCGCGATTCTGAAGTGTCTGCCGGCGCCATGCCGGACATCTTCAACTGGGTAGGCTGTGAGGCCGCTGTGACTTACCTGCAGCACAACCCAGAGGTCTGCGAAGCTCTCGAAATCAACCTGGGCGAAGAAGCCCGGAAGATCGCTGAGCATGGTGGTGATACCGGTCTGGCTAACCGCGTGACTGCGCTGGCCATCCTGCTCCCCTGCGACCTGCAGGATGAGCTGATGGATGGGCTGATCCGCGCTTACGAGAACAAGCTGGAGGATCTGGAACAGCAGGGCATCAACCCGTTCCGTAGCCGTCACCTGGATATCCGTGCCGAGGTCGTGAACGAGGTTGAGCTGCAGCCGGCGACTGGTCCGTCTGTGTTCCAGGGCGCGGTGATGCTGCGCGAGCTGCGCTTCATGGAGAACCTGCCGCCGCTCAATACTGAGACCATCCGCACCCTGGTGGCCATGGCCCGCCGCGATCTGTCGCTGGATGGCGGTGCCACCCGCAACTGGTCGCGCTTCCCGCTGCTGGAGGTGATGCCTGAAATGACTCGCCGGATGAACGATCGCATGGCCAACGTGCGCGACCTGTTCAATCCGGATGGCGGGGTAACCTCTGTTCTTGAAGCGGCCAACAACCCGCGCGAATCCTTCGCTCGCCATGCTGCTCGTGATTTCCTCGGCATGGAGAACTTCGCAGGTCGCCTGAAGCTGGGTATGCACCTGCATATCCGCCTGGATTCGGAAATCCCGGCGAATTTCCACGTGGTGGGTATCGAGCCGCCGGAGAGCAACTCGCGGATGAACGACCCCTACGAGTGGCGCCTGCGCATGGTCAGCGTCGACGCTCATGCGCGCCAGACTCGTGTTCCGCTGAAACTGGTGATCACTGAGGCTATCCGCGTGCAGAAAGACGCCTTTGAGGCGGCGAACGAGGAGGCCGGCACCAATAACCCTGAAACCTTCGTCATCGACTGGGAGAACCTGGTGCATGGCGTCAGCGACCCTGAACAGGATCTGATCGACGATCAGGGTCGTTTTGTCGATGCGGTTCTGGGTCGCTACGAAGACCTGCCTCTGGGTCAGGTCGAGGTTCGCCGCCACGTTCTGTCAGGCAATATCCTGCGCGCCATTGAGATGGCCACCGAACTGCACAAGGGCCTGCCCGCCACCTACACCATGGCGGATGGCTCTCGTGACTATGGCGTGGTGATGCCCAACAACTTCGACTCCGTTCGCCTGCTCTATGCTCCGGTGAAGTTCCAGGATCCTGAGTTGGTCAGCCGTTATATGGCGCATCGCCTGAGCGCATCGAGCCTCGTCACGATGCCCATGTCGCTCTCCAGTGCGAGCGTGTCTGGCTTGACGCAGAAAGATATTGCCAAGGCTGAGAAGGATCGCTTCTGCGAGTTCTATCTGGAGGCTCGCCGCGTGGGTCGTGGCGCAAACGTCAACTATGTGTTGTCGGTGCCTCGCGCCAAGGGCCGTTCCTCTTGGCTGGTTGGTGATGAGCGCATCGCCGAGATCACTCGCGGGATGGAGTGGTCCCGCACGGGTTCGTCGATGATGCTGTCGTTCACTGGTGATGATCGTGCACTCCCAGAGCGCCTGAAGGACGTGGTTTCGCGTATCTTTGAGATCGGTGTTCAGCTGCGCAGCCCGGCCACCGATATTCGCGCTCGCGAGTGGATGGTGACCAGCGCCCGGCAGCTTGCTGCTGCCGATCGTCAACTCGATGCTGAGCCGGAGGTTGTATGAAAGCGCCGATCGATGTTTCCACCGGGGCCGGCATTTACAAACTGATGGCGCGCCGGCCGCGCCTGCCTAAGGCGTGGGAGGAGGACTTTGCGGAATGCAACGCCTTCATCGCCTGGGCGGACGCTATCCCGGATAGCACCCCGCGTTCACTGTTGCCGATGATCTGGCCCTTGCGCGACCGCCTGGAGTATCAGGACGGCGGCGGTCTGAACGGTTACCTGAAGGGCTTTGGGATGAGCAAGCGGGCCTGGAAAGCGATCTCGGCGCTCAGCGCCGAAGACACCGCGCAGGCGTACGGCTATTTCCGTGCGCTTGGGGACTCGACGTGGGTGTCTCGCCTGGTCGGCCCGGCCGATACGCTCAAGGATGTCGGCTTGAATGCCAGTCTCGCGCAGATGTTCGTCCTGGCAGAGGCGGAGATTTCCCTCGAGGGTATCTCGGCGCCTTACGATGCCGACTGGAAGATGATGATCCGGGCGCTGTGTGCAGAGGTGGAAGGCAAAGCGCTGGCTGACTGCCGTGAGGTGGTGGCCCAGGCCATTGTTGTTCGTGACTACCTGCAGGGCGGTGACGCCGATATCAGCCCGAGCACAACTTGGCAGCAGATGTGTGAGCTATCCCAGCACTGGGTAGAGACGGTTGAGCTGGATGAGGATGACCTGCCGGCGCCTGTGCAGCAGGATACGGCGGCGGCCACTCCCGGTGGTGACGATGTGTTCCCTGACCCGGAAAGTGGCTTCCTGGTGCACCGGCTGCGTGTGTTTGAGGAGTTCGTGCGCGAGTCGGACCTGATGGGCCACTGCATTGGCCGCAGCACCAACTACTTCAACAAGCACGTCAATGGTACGGGCGCCTTTTACAGCTTCCGTATCCCCGGGCAGGAGCGGCCGGTGGCCACCCTGGAGCTTGGCGTGGTGGGCGAGGCCTGGCGTGTGTGCCAGTGCCGCGGCCCTAGCAACCGAGATCCCGGCGAAGCATCTCATACGCTGGCAAATCGCCTGCGCGACGCGCATCAGCTTGGTCTGTCGGTCTGCAGCTCGGTCAATTACGAAGTGCTTGACCGCAGCGTAGGCTCGCGCTTGCCGACGATGCTCGACAATACCAGTTCGCGGTATTTCTGATGGCAGTTGCCGCCGATCAGGGGTTTGATGCCACCTGATTGGCGGTGTTGCCGGTGGTCAGCCAGCGCTGGAACGCGGGAGCGTATTTGGTGCTCTTCTCGCGGATCTTCTGGGCGTAGGCCTGCATGCGGGTGTAGTGGCTCTCTTTGCTGGGGTTTTCCCCCACGTGGTAGCAGCCGATGGCCATCCACTCTGACTTGGCGAACTTATTCATGCAGCGGCGCATGATCCACCCGCTGACCCACAGGTTCATGCAGGGGTCCCAGCGGAGCTTTTGTGCGGTCACGCCGTAGGGCTGGATGGT
>JACCDZ011958356.1_pt1 | contig 71171 bp, 70 predicted proteins | sample 7449551 | NCBI WGS metagenome assembly JACCDZ01 (sample SAMN15323452, study PRJNA562643) | freshwater metagenome | isolation source: river surface water | place: USA:Blue River Watershed | collected 2017-08-18 | reverse complement strand
CTCGTAGATATATGGACGAACAATGTTTCTACAAACAACGTCCTCTTTTTGAAAGTGGAACTACAGGAACTAAAGGAAACACTCAACCAGTAATTCCTTTCCTAACTGAAACATATAGTAACTCAGCAGATCCTCCTCAAGAAAAATCATTCCCTATCTGTACAATCAAGAACTTCCCTAATGAAATTCAACATACGATTCACTGGGCTATGGATTATTTTGAGATTTTTAACCGTGTTCCTAATAACATTATGAAGTGGGTCAAAGATGGTTCTGTTTTTGATAGTGGAATTTCAAATGAAAACACTCAAGGAAAGGAAGATGTGTATAACTATCTAATTAAAATGAATCTAAAGACATTTGATAATTGTGTGCAAAGTGCTGTTGATATGTTCTATACAAATTACAAAAATAATATTGTTCAGCTCTTAACGACTTATCCAGCTGATTCTAAAACAGACGAAGGTAATCTATTCTGGTCAAATGGTAAACGTATGCCTAAACCATTTGATAAATACGAAGTAGATAATGCTCATCATCTAGATTATGTTGAAGCTGTAGCTCATCTACTTGCACGAGTATTTAATATCAGTGATGATTATGACAGAGAATATGTAAAAAATGTATCTTCATCTTACAAGTATACTGACAATTTCAAAGCAGATGATAAAATGAAAATTGCTTCAAAAGATTCCGAACTAAAACAAGAAACTTATGAAAAACAAGATGTCGTTCTCCCTAGTAATTCAGAATATAGAAATCTAAATCTAGTATCCCAAGATTTCGAAAAGGATGACCCAACTAACTGGCATGTAAGTTTTGTAACTGCTGCTTCCAATCTACGAGCTCTGAATTATAATATTCCAACTGCAACTTATCAAGAAACTAAAGGTATTGCAGGTCGAATCATTCCAGCAATTGCTACGACAACATCTGTAGTTTCTGGTCTGATTGTTCTCGAAATGTTCAAGTATATGCTTGGTCAAAGTAAACTAATTGAGAATAAGATTGAAAAATATCGTTCTACTTATGTAAATCTAGCGGATACAACTCTTGTTTATGCAGATCCTATGCCTGCAGGAGTAACTGAAGTAGCTGGAATTAAATTTAATAACTGGACTCGATTTGAATACTATGAAAATTCAACTCTCCAAAAATTCAAGGAATACTTTGAACGAGTCTTTAAAACTACAATTAGTATGATTGTTTATGATAATCAAATTCTATATGCTGATTTCATGGGTGACGATGATAACAATGTTAATATGACCCTTGAATCAATTGTAAAATCAAAGAATGCAGATGCTGATTTATCAAATTCTGTAGTATTTACAATTGCATCTTCTGATGATGATGTAAATCTACCTGAAATTCATTTTATTATGAATGGACGTCAAAATCAAGTAGCGTCTATTTAAATAAAAATAATAAATTAATTTATGAAACTTTAATTTGAAATAAATTAAAAATTGATATAATTACTTTAGAAAGATAATATCTCTGATATAATAATGTCCAAGATAGTTTCACCCTATAGAAATATTAAACAACACACCCGTATTTCTCTGGAACCTTACCATATGAATAGTGATATTCGTAATAATATGAAATTAGTTTTAAAAAAGAAGGTTGAGAAAAAGTGTAACAAAAATGGATTTATCGACGAGGTTTTTAAGATATTAGAATTTAATGATGGTATTATGATACCCGAAAATTTAAATGGCTCTGCAATTTATAATATTACTTATCATTGTAGAATATGTATTCCAATTGAAAATACAACAATTATTGGAAACATTAAAATGGTAAATCCAGATTTAATTGTAGCCATTAATGGTCCATTATTTATTTTCGTTCCTAAAAACTATGTAGATACCAACATTTGGGATATTCCAGAAAACTTTACTCATAAAAAGAACAGCAAAAAATTAGGAGTTTCAAATTACGTAAAAATACAAATTGTTGACAAAAGAATCAATCAAGGTGATTCTCAAATCAAAGTAATGGGTAAGTTACTCGATTTCGCAACAGATGATGAAGTAGAAAAATATTATGGTTCTAAGATAACTAAATCAGATACATTAGAACAACCAGGAGAAGCTGGAGAAGAATCAAACTTCATTATTTAATTTAATATTATTTAGATTTATTTATGAAATTAATCTAAGTATTTCTTTTTCTAAATTATCAATAATTTCAGGGGTTACTGAATTAACCATCCAATCGTTGATGTCAAGATTAAATTTTTTTAATATGTTATCTCTTAAATCTGTTACATAAAAACTAAAATTTCTAATCAAGTTTTTGAAACTTTTGTTTTCTAGTTTAATAGTTTTAATTAAATGAATAGCTAATTCAGAATTTGACATATGTTTATTTTTTATTCTGTGATAAACCCACCAGGTGCACCAAATACCACAAAAACCATTTGGATCACCTAATCTTTTACATTTTGATTCATCCATATTTTCTAACATTTGAAATCCAACACTTGGTAAAAATTGTCTGGGTCTAATATATTTTAAATCAAAAGAAGAAAATTTATTTTCTAATAAATCATCAAGAAAATCAGCATTATAATTTAAACCAATAGGATTATTAGCGCCATTAGGTTCAAAACGTTCTACTGTATTATTTTTTTTATCTATAAATAAAATATTTGCATGAGACCCAGTAGTTAATTCAATGCCTAATGGAATAGTTATGAATTTAATAAAGTTATCCTTTAATTTTTTTTCTAATTCATTTTCAAAATAAGAGGGATAAAATATTTTTTGGAAAGACCACAAGATTTCACAATTTGAAAATTCTAATTTGAATGGATAATCTATACCAATCTTTTGATAATATGTTTCTAATGGTTGATTTACAGTTAATGGATAATCTAATATTAATCCTAATCCATCTTTAGCAAATATTTTATGTAAATATAATAAACCAGAAAGTATATCTAAAGGAACTCCAGTATAATAACAGGTATTAACGAAAATACCATTGTCTAATATTAAATTAAAGTTACTATATTTTGGTAAACTTCTTTTTTCTTTTAAAATTACTTCTTTAATTTTATCTTTACAGATGTGAATAGGTTCAGATTTATCTATTTTAAGTGTTTTTAATTTTTCGATTAAATCTAAACTACACCACTTTTCCCAATCTAAAATTAATTCATCTTTCTTTTCTTTTAACATATGATAATATGAATCTACTGCTATATCTAAAATGTGTTTATCATTTAAACTATTAGCTAAATCTTCATTATTATTATCTTGAATGAAAAAGTTTAATTCCTTCTTTTTTAGAATATCTGCATAATTTTCTGTCAAGTATAATTCTACTATTTTTTTCAAACAAGTTTCCCCATAATTATTTTGAATATTTAGATCAGATTTTATTAATAGTTTTGAAAGGATGTCTTTTTCAAGATAACTACCAGATAAATATAAATGTAATGGAGTATTTCCATCGATATTAGTCAAATTTAAATTTACACTATATTCAAGTAATATATTTAATATATCTGTATTTTCTTCAGTAATGGTGTAATGTAATGGTGTATTTCCATAAAAATCTTGTAAGTTAATATTTGCACCATAATTGATTAATGGTTTAACTAAATCTGGTTGACCTTTGATAATCACTTGATGTAATGCAGATAATCCATTTAATTGCTCTTGATTATTTATTTGTATTTTTTTACTTAAAATAATAGGAACTAAATCAAATCTATCATAAGAAATTGCATATTGTAATAAATTTTCATTATTAGTTGTGTGAACATTTAATTCAGTTACTTTGTTAATTAATTCAATAAAAAATTCATTTCTATTATATTGAATACAAATATGGAAAGCATTTAGACTTTGATTATTATTTGTAAAAATATTACTGCCATTATCAAGAAGAATTTTAAATGCTTCAAAATTATTAAAAATTATGGCATAATGTAAAGCAGTAAGACCTAATTTATCTTTAATATCAATAATAGGGATACCAATATGTTTAGTATCAGCAGATAAAATTTTCTTAAGAATATTGTTATAACTATATTTGATTGGGACATATAATATATTTCTTCCATCAGTATCAAGAATATCTAATCTGATATTTCTTTCTAATATCAAATTGATTAATTCTTCTTCATTGTATAACAACACATAATAAATGAAATAATTATAATTATTGTCTTTCACATTTAAATTAATATCTTTGTCTTTTTTTATTAAATTAATTAACTCTTTTATATTTTTATTTTTGATTAATTCTATTATATTTGACATTATATTATAATAGAATTAAAATAAATTTTAGTAATCAAATAATTGATTAATATTACCAGAAACAACTTTACGATAGAAAATGTTTTTTCCTGCAGTTAAACTTGGTCTAACAATTTTAAATACATCACCTACTTGAGCAGCAAAATATCTGCTCATCATATCAGTATCGTTCATTTTTGCAAGTTCATTTTCTTTGAAAATTTCTAAAAAATCTTTCTTTTCATCAGGTGTTAAAAGGTAATGTTCGGGAATGAACATTTTAGATGGGATATCTTCCATCATTTCGTGTTCGAAGAAAAATTCAGCATTTGGGTATTCTGTTGAGATTTGTTTAGCAGTTTTCTTAGAAGGTTCTTTCATTACAATGATTTTATGAACATCTGTATTATTTTTAAGATAATCATCAAGAGGAGAACCTTGAACGATAGAAGCGATCTTACCTGTATAAAGGTTTACACTCATTTTTTTATTGTGTTTATCTTTAAATTCGATAATACCTTTATTGGCAAAATCATCTTTATTTTTTTCTAGAATAGTTTCGACTTCATCAATAAGATTTCTTCTTTTGCACATTTTTAAAACATTTGTAAGAACAATTGAACTTACTTCTTTTGTTGAATACTCTACACTAACTGACATTAACTATATTAATATAATTTTTTTAAATAATATTTATCAATTTTTATTTATTATTTTAATAATAAATAAATATTAGAGTGAGTATACGAAACTTCAATTTTTTGGGATTTAGAAAGTCATCTTTAAAGATAGAATTAAGTGCGTTTGAAATTAATTTTTTAAAAAGTGTATAGTAATAAACCGTGTATACATGGAAATAGATATTAACCAACACTTGTTAGATACTATACACTTTCGCCCCCTTATCAAAGATAGTTTTAAAGAAGTCGGTCCTGATGGTTTAATCGATACTAATTTAGATTATACATCAGTAGATGATGAATTATCATTAACCGATAAACTCAATTTAGAAAATCATTATAGAACTCTCAAATCTAAAGAAAAATCAGAAGGTTCTGAATTGAAAGACGAAATTGAAAAAAAATTAAAAGATATGCTTAATGAAAGAAAAGCTTTTAAACGTAATTATAGTGAAACTGAAAAAGAAAGTTTTGATAATAAAGTATTTTTGGATAATTTAATGCAATTTATGGAATTAACTAGAAAAAGTTTAATTGTATTAAAATTAGATGAAATAACATATAAATATATTTATAGTTATTCATTGTCAATAAATTTTATTGATATTTATAGATTGTATAAATTAATGTTTCCTAATTTAAAAATAGATTTATCAAAATCAAAATTTGTTCTACGTGAATCAAAAAAGGAACAATCATTTGAAGAATCAAGTTGGAATAAATTTATAGATTTAACAACAAAATATAGTTATTATTTTGAAGGTGATATGAAACAAGAAGATTTTGATAAAGACACACATATCAACGGTGATCTAATAGCTAAATTGAATAAATATTGTTTAATTGATGATAAAATCATTGATAATATAGATTTAATAGTAGAGAAAAATAAAAAAATCTTTGAATTATCTAATGAAATTAATAAATTAATTAATGAACACAATGAATTATCTATGTATAAATTATCAACAGTTCAACTTGATACATTAGAAAAGGTGGGAGAAACTAATATTACCCCACAATTTAGTTTAGAAGTAGTATCGGGTGACCAATTGTTATTTGAAATAAATAATGAATCCAAAAATTCTTTTGTACTTAATACTGCCGAAGACACTATTTTACAAAAACGTAGTAAAGCATTGAAAAATTATTATGATTTAAGAGCTTTACCTAGTATTTCTATGATACCAGAAAGTTCTAGAAATCAAATAAAATGCATTAATGAAGAAAATTATGAAACTGAATCAACCGAACATAGTGAAAATTGTGTTCTTTACAATAAATATTTTGGTAGATTGATTTTATTAGAATATTATAACAGATATATTTTTGATCAATTATCCGAATTTGAATTTGTTAAAACCTTATCTAATTTTGAATATAAACAATTAATTAAATATTATGGTGAACAAATAGATAGCTATGATGAATCTGATAAGTTAGAAGATATGAAAGAATTTATAAATAGATGCTTGAGTGAAATATCTTCTCGTGAAAAAGAAGATAAAATCTTAATATTCATCAAAGATTATTTCAGATTCACAAATCATTTAGAAGATAAAATGAAATTCACTGAAATATCACGTATTGTAAATAATAATTTTGTTGAAAAAGTATCTAATGTTCAATTAGCTGATTATCTCAAGAAATTAGGATTAGCTAAGAAAAGATATAATGATGGCATCTATTGGTATGGTTTAGTTGATAGAAAAGAAGAAGTAGAGAAAAATGTTCAAAAGAAATTTAAAGAATTAAATAAACCTCGTGAAGAAACATCATATGAAAAAACTCTTAAAAATATGTTACCTGTTTCTGAAAATAATGATTTACAACAATCTAATATAACTGTTATAAGAAAAACTAATGTAGTTGATCAATTAAATAGAAGTTATATTACTCCAAATTAAAAAATTGAAATATTTTTCATTAAATATATAATTAATATATTTAATGGTAAAGTCTGATCTAGTAAAATCTGTTCTCTTCCCTGTATTTGGAAGTTATCCTAATGTACTAAATTTTGGCCAAAGTAATAAACTCAAATCATCTACTAAGGACAAGAAAATTCTGTATCTTCTTGATGGCACTGGCTCAATGGGAGAATTCATCAATGAACTAGGAGAATGTTCTAAAATGGTAATGGCTAAGAAATTAATTAAACTTGTTCAGGATTCTCGTCCTGACAATGATTATGACATTGTTGTGTTTAATACGCGTCCTTATGATGCTTGTAAACTAGATGGTGTTCCAGAACCTAACAATGCAACTTATTTCACGCCTCTTGTGCCTGAATTAGACAGAATCTTTAAAACAGAACACAAATATTTTTCCGTAGTATTCATGTCAGATGGTCTACCTTCTGAAGAAACTCCTGTTGCACATGAAGCGATTCGAAAACTTGGAAATATCACACGTGAAAATGGAGTAAATCCTGTTTCAGTTGCAATTGGTTCTGATGCCGATGGATTAGCATGTGCGCTATTCGCTGGGAATCGCGGTTTCAACTGCTTTATCAAATATAATAAAGATCTAGAAGGAATCGGTTCCGATATTTCAAATGGTGTAGATTGTGTTTACGAAGAACTACCAAATGGAGCCTTCATTCCAGTAGAAAGTGATAATAGTTATTACTATGTCAGCACCAATCCGGATGGCGAGACAGTAAAACCTACTCGTGAACTAGTTGAAAAATTCCTGAACCTTGTAATTCAGAAACATTTATCAGACACATCAAATTTTGCAACTCTACGTTCATATGTAGAATATGTTGTAAAACTTCTTGATGATGAAACAGACCGTAAAGAAATTGTAGAGAAATACAATAAACTTCTTGAGACAGTAAAACGAGTAGCAATTCAAAATGCAGGAACTCCTGGTATCATGTCAGCAACGGCATCTGCTTACAGGCAAGCATCTCATCAAGTTTAATGAAACTACTAATATTATAAATTTATTATTTTAATTTTTTTATATAATTATATAATGGAAGTTAAAACAAAAAGATTTTTAATGTTTTTAATAGGTTGTATTGGAACAAGAAGTTTATTAGCATATGTTTCTAAAATAATCAATATTGATAATTTACCTTATTTAGGTTATTTAGGATTAGTTATAGGTATAAGTTTTGTTTATATATTTGTTTTTGGTAGTGAATCAGCTGATAAACAATTAGAATGGACAGGAGATAAGAAAATTTGGTGGAATGATTTAAGAATATTACACGGATTAAATTATTTGTTATTTGGAATTTTAGCTATTCAAAAAACAAATTATGCTTGGATAGTGATCGCTATAGATACTTTAATTGGACTCATTGCCTGGTTATTTCACCATAAAATAATAAAATTAAATTAAGAAAAAACTGAATATAAATTATTTATAGATTTATTCTAATCTATAAATAATGACACAACCATTTGTTTTTAAATTGCCTAGTGTAAATTTAGATTCCAAAACATTAGACAGTAAAGAAAAAGTTACTTTCACAAATATTACTACTTATCCGCTTTTTACATTGGGATTCCATTCATTCATTCATAGAACAAGAAATGCAATGAATATTACTAGAACACTACAATCAAAAACAGAGTTTTACTATGTAGTAAATCCTTTCGAAAATAAAATTTCAAATTATGAAGATGATTTAAATAATTCTAATAAATTATACTTAAAAAGCAAACAAGATTATACAAATAATTTTAATAAATTATGGGAAGTATTATTTGTATTTGATATGATGAAATCATCAGGTGAAACTGTTTTTGTTGATGGTGATAAGGAGTTAGAAGAATGTGTTGAATTGTTTAAAGAAAAAACAGGTAAATCAAAAGGAAAAGATAAATTTGTTAAAGAACTAAAAGGTAAATGTGATGTTTATATATCTCATCATAAACCTAAAGCTGAAGATGAAAACTTTTTAGAACAAGAAAGTTATTCTTCATTATTAAAACAAGTTATTGATATATTAGGAAACTTGGAAAATAAAGGTAATGTAGTATTGCAAATATACGATACTTTTACTATTCCAACAATTAAGATTTTATATGTTTTACAATCATTTTTTGAAGAAGCTTATATGTATAAAGCTTATCAATCTCGTCACTCAGATACAGAAAAATATTTGATTTTGAAAAATTTCAAATTAAGTAAAACAAGTGATGTTGTAAAAAGCTTAGAAAGTGCAAGTAAATCTATGGAAAAAAATAAATACATGGCAGATATTTTCCCTGAATTAGTTATCCCAAGGGATTATCTACAAGTTATGAAATTTCTTAATGTTAAATTAGTAAATCATCAACAAATTATGATTAATGATATTGTTAAATATATTAAAGAAAATAACTATTTTGGAAATAAATATCACGAATATAGAGATAAACAAATCGAAAGCACAAAATGGTGGATAAAGAATTTTTATCCTCCATCTGTAAATTTATATGAAAAAAACAAAGATGAACTTGAAAAGTTATATAAATCTTCTCAAGAAAAACTAAAATCTGAATTAGAAAAATTTAATGAAGGTTTAATTTAATTATTTTTTTGTTTTCTTATTTTTAGGAATTTCTTTATTTTTATCTTCTTCTTGTTTATTTAATATAGGGTCTATGAATTGTTGTTTTAATTCCAAACCCAAGTTTAATTCAGCAGATGCTAAACTTTGATCTCCAGTCACTACACGTTCAAGAGATTCTAAAAATTTGTTAAGATAAGTTTCATCTTCAGATTTGGTTAGTCTTTTTATTAGCCAAGGAAATTCGCTGTATTGTTCAGGTAATTCTTCCATAAGTTTCATTTCTAATTCGAAACTATCGGTAACTCCATCTTTTCTATATTCTTTTAATTTATCTCTAATTAATTGAACATTTCTTTTTTTATCTAAAAATTCTTGTAGATTTACAACTTCTTCTTCCATTAATTATGTGGATAATATCTTTTTATGTAATATTTAATTTAACTTCAATTTTTATTATAATGAATAAAAGTTAGAGTGAATATACGAAACTTCAATTCTTTTTATAAATAATTGCAATCATAACTAAAATTACTAATATTACTATTAAAACCCATAATGGATAAAATTTATTATCATCAGAATCTTTAGTCTTTTTTGATGTATCATTTACATGAATGGATGTTTGTTCATCTGTATTATCAAAGTTTTCATAAATTAATTTAAATGCATCATCGTATGATAAAACTTTTTTACCTTTTTCTTTGTTAACTAGATTATGAACATCTATTACCCATTTTGATAAAAACTCTCTACTTTCAAAAACTTTATCAGTTAATGGAATTTCTTTTAGATGTCTTTTATAATTATTTGCACATATTGAACATGGTATTACATTGTGAAAATTTTCAAAGAAAGTTCTATAATTTTTTTTCTCCTCTTCAGTTGGAGTAAAAGAATAACCCATAGTAATCATGTGTAATGCTTTCCATAAATGTGGTCCCCATATATTAGGTCCTAATTGCATATTAATATAAATTATAAAATATTTATGTTAAACTAAAAAATTAATTTTTTCCCACAATATTTATTCAAATTCATCTATTACCTTTTGACATTTACCCTCCCAATATTTATCTAAGAATATCATTAATGCTGCAGATATTAATCCATTCCAGAATAAAATAGATGGAAGATCATGACGATGATGTATAGTTGTTAACATTACAAGAATCCAAATAGGTAAACGAACAAATTTTATGATATTTTTTCTAATTTTTTTACATTTCATAGATTCATATTTTTTACCATCATCTAAATACATTGAATCTATTCCACTAACAATCGATATACATTCATTTATCATTAAAAATGTATGAAAGTAACCAACTTTATCATATAACTTGGCTATCCATAAAGAAATTAAACACCATATGTGATGTAAATATAAATCCCATCTTGTATTTTTAGCAATAACCATTTTTTCAATATCTAAAATAATATATGCTTGAAACCAACCTTCAATGTCTAGAATTTCTTCATTTACAAAACTAAATGGTTTACCGTATGCTTCAGTGAAATTATTAACTGTAATTTCTAAAGAGTATAAAGAAAAATATAAGCACATTAATGAACGATAAACATTAAATTTTGTTTCTTGTTTATAATTTTTTAAATCCTTATAATTTTCTACCCATTCAGAAAATAAAAATAATGTAATAATTTTAATTATCAGCATAATTAAAATCCATTAATAAATAATTATTCATTTAACTCACTAAATTAACTAGTTTCTAAAAAAATTAACTAGTTTGTAAAACCGTTTTTATTAAATCTTTTTTGGTTAATTTAGAATTAGGTTTCATATTTAGGTCTTTCATATATTTAATTAATTCTGGTTTAGACATTTTATTTAATTTAGATTCAGATAATATTTGAGGTTCTTTTTTAATAAATGTTTGATTATTTGTATCAGTGTCACTCATACTATCTGATTCATTTGCATTATCTGATGTTTTATCTTTATCTGAATCATTTTTATCAGAATCAGTTTTATTGTATTCTTCAATAATTTCTTGTAAATTATCAACTAATACAAATTCCTTTTTAATAATCGCTTCATCATAATAACTTAATCCGTAATTAAATATTTTCTTAATAAAGTTATCATTTTGTGAAAATGTCTTTTTTTCATTGTTACGTATAGGTTCCCAATTATTATTATGTTTAGCAATCAAGAAAAATGGACGCCAAGGATTCATTATTTGGCCAGGATATACAGTATAAATATTCATAGTATCAAAATCAAAAATTAATATATTTGTTTTAAATTTATGAGCAATTAATTCCATAATCCAAATATTAGTATCAAATTCTTTAATGTATTTTTTAACAGCACCTTTTGATATTTCTTTTAAATTATCTGGCATATCATTTAGACTATATAATGCATCAATAAAATTAGATACTTTATGTTTTTCTTCATTAACATCCAATGTCATAAATTCATCATCAAGTAAAGTTAATAAACTTGTATAGAATGAAACATTTTTATTATTGATCAAAGAAGTTACTCCCATTTTATAAAACTTATCACCAAGTAAGCCTCTAAATTCTGACGGGAATTTTTCACTAGTTGTCATCATATTTTTGAGGGATGAAAAAGTTTCCTCGGTCTTTTTATTCCCTAAATACTTGAGAATCAAGTTATAGTTTATCTCCATTAGTTAATAAATAAAGTATATTTTTAAATGAATAAACATTCAAATTTTTTATTCGATGTATTGGATTTCCGACTTCTTTATATTTTCTATCAGATTTACCATCATAAAATATACTTTATGTATTAGAGTTATTTTTTCTTCATAATAATCTCTTATTTTTGGAATTATTTCATCATAACTTAACCATTTCATATCACCAATTTCATACTTTTGAAATTCATTGATAATATTTAATTGATGTTCGTCAAATGATAAGCCTAAATAATAAACTAGTTTATATATGTTGTTTTGTGAACCAGTTACTGATTCTTCTACTGTGTTTAATCTGTTTAATATTAAATATTTTGATTGTTCTATTCCGGTTTCTTCTTCAAATTCTCTGATTGCACATGATAAATTCTTTTCGTTTTTATCTCTTCTACCTTTTGGAAATCCCCATTCTGGTGAATCATATAAATTTTTAAAATCTATTAGGTGAGCTATATTATAATTTTGTTTTATGTAATCAAATTTTTTGTTTGATAATTCAAATTCTTTTTGATAAGCTTTGTTCTTAGAAGTTTTTTGCCACAAGTCTGACCATAAAAATTCAAAATCTGAATTTATTATATCTTCTATTTCATTTTCTGCCATTAAATTTAATAATTTTGAAAGTTCTTCTTTATTAGTTTCATCATATTTTCCTCTTATAAATTCAACATATGAAAAACTATGTTTTCTTTGAACTAATAAAAATTTAATCTTATCTTTGTAATAATCTATTTTATTTATATTTGATAAATTTGAATAATTAAATGAATCAATATCAATAATTTTATTGATTAAAAAATTTTCTACAACATAAGGAGAAGGTAATACATCATCATCAACCTTCATACAAATAATTCCATATGAATAAATTGGTTCTGAACATTCTTTTACATTATGTCCTAATTTGCCACAATTTATACAATATGCTTTTTTACTCATCTAATTAATAGTGTTTTTTATTTTTTAAAGTAATTTTTATTTAATCTAATTTATCGTCTATATAACTTTGTTCTTTTGTTGGAACAGTTTCAACTAAATCTTTTTCAACATCTGAATTATTTTCTTCAGTTGTTTGTGTATTCTCTTTTTCATCTGTCATTTGTTCGACAGTATATTTTAAAGTATTAACTCTATTTAGTTCTAAATTTATAGGATTGTTGTTTAGTTTATATCCCCAATTAATTAAAGGAATGAAAACACTTTCAACTAAAAATTCGAGTAGATATAAAGTTAATCTACCTAAAAGAATTAGGTTACCAAATAAAACAAAGAATAATAATAGGTACATTAACTAAAGTTGTCTTTTATCTTTAATATGATTTACCTCATTTCCTTTTATCTGAATAAATAAATTGATTAATTAACTTTGCAGAATAAAATCCAAATCCATTTACAATAAAACCGCGACCTAAAGCTAATCCAATGCCATTAAAAAATTGTTTTTTATTAAGCGCATCTTTATAACTCATATTAGATTGAACTCTACTTTTAATTGTATCAAAGGGGTAACTTAAAAGCCAAGATAAAGAACCGGCTAAACCCCCAGCAACAAAAGTTCCTAATTTTGGTTCTAATATATTGAAAGAATTAAAATAGCAATTTAGTGCTATATTTTCTCTCATAAAAGTAACTGGAAATCCGGTAGGAATTTTTTTAGGGTAGTATCCAAAAACTTGTTTTTGAGTTTTAAAATATTCAATTGGTGTAACTATAATTGCAGATAATAAACCCATATACATTGGAAAATTTTGGAAACTATAGAATTGTAATCCTGTTATTAAAGAATTAGTTATTAAAGGGATTGACATACCATTAAATAACTTTTTAGTAAAAATGTCTGAAGGATTGATATTTGTTTGTTTATAAACCTTCAAAGTATCGAGCGGGTGACCTATAATAGTTTGAAAACACCCAGAAATCATACCAGACAAAAATGTATCCCTTTTAAAATCATCCATATAATATATATTATTACTAAATAAAATAAAATTTCATTTTTTTTTACTAATTAAATTCTATGTTTATATTAATGGAAGATAATATAGATTTAAAAACTTTTATCAAAGATAGATTAGATTTTTTAGATAAATCAAATGCCAAATACGAAAATTTAATAAATAATGGTAATGTTGAATTTACACCAACTGATAATGATGTTTTCATAAAATTTAAAGGTGAATCAGAATATAAAGCAAAAACATCTTTATTAGGTGCATTCGATTCTAATACAAATTTATGGTTATGGGCTTGGGCTATTCCAACATTTAGTTTTGATGAAATTAAAGACTCAAAAGAAATTTTAGAATATGGTTTAATGTTAGAACCAAATACTAATTCTAAGATTCACTATTATATAAAACCTCATTTAGTAAATTCACGTTTATATTTTGAAAGTAATATCTTTTTAGATATTCATCTATCATTATCATTATATATTTCAAAGAAAGCTAAATTTATTTATCCAAGAATAAAAGAAAAAATTAATGGTAAACCAATTATAGTATATTATTTAGTTTATTAAATAATTTCTAAGATTTAATAGATGGCTATGCCTACCGATAATAATTATATGATTAATTTTAATTCAAATAATAAAAAATATTTATTTAATTTTAAATTTGTTCAATATGATATTGAATCGAGTTTGCTTCGTTTTATGCTAAATTACGATAATGAAACATCATTTTTGTGCTTAGAATATGATGACTTTGTGAATTTTTTAATTGAAGCTTCTAATGATAAATATATAGTTTATAAAAATGAAATAAATGATGTGTTTAATCAATTATTGGAGAATTTAGATTTTTATATTTTTGGTTATAATCATGAAATAAAAAAATTTACTTACACAAATATTAAATACTTAGTAAATAAAATTTCATATATACTTATCAAATTTAATAAGAATGAAATTAAAAATACCGACAATATTAAAAATAAAATAAAACAAAAATTGCATTTAATGACAAACGATAGTAATGACATTACCTATTCTAAAGATGTTGAAAATATATTTAGAAAAATTTGGTTATTATTAGATTGTCTTGAAAAATGTGAAATAACTGAGAATGTTAGACCAGTTGTAGAATCTACATTTACAATTTACGATTTTATTTTTGACCAAAATAAATAATATCTACAATAAATTATAATGTCAGATTCAATTTCCTTACCTAGGGAACATTATTATTTATTCATTTCAGGAATAACTTTTTTAACATTATTTTATTTATATAGTATCCATAAAAAAGATTTTAAATTAGATTTAAAAAGTACTCTTGATTATCAATCACGACAATTAGATGCAATTATGAAAAAATCTGAAAAGCCTAAAGTAATATTAACACCTGACCAAGAAAAAAGATTATTACTTGAAAGAAGAGACAGACAAGCAGTTGAAGATGATTTTAAAGCACCTGAAAGAAGAGACCCTGAACATTCTTATCCAACTAGAGAAGTTAGAAATTTAATTAATATTCCTTCAAGAGGTATGCCAGATAATTATCATTCAGTTGGAACTTTAGTAAGAAAGTCTGATGAAAAAATTTTACAATTATTCGGGAGACAAAAATATCCTGGTTCTAATCAATATGAATATTATGTAACAGGTATGGATGCTAATGGTTTCCCTAATAAAATGCCATTAAAAGTTAAAGGTGATAGAGAGATTGAAGATAAACAATCAATTGATCTTGATTGGTTAGATAAAACTAAAGGAAGTTTTGAAGTAAACTTATACAATTACGATGTTCCTAGATATAATCCTTATGATTATTAAAATATTTATTAATAACTATTTTTCTATTTTATTAAAGTAAAATAAAAAAATTGATAAATAATGTAATTATCTTAAATTGAAAATCTATTAATGTCAACCCTATTGGATAGAAAAAGCCAGTCAGATATAAATATCCCAAACAGAGGTTTTGTAAATTTATCATTACGAGACAAATTTAAAATTATTAATGATGATATTAGTAAAATTTCTGATGAAGAATTAACTGAACTACTTGACAATTATTTCGAAAATTTACTAGTTTCTGGTGAAAAAGTTATTCATCCAGATTTACTATCTCAGATTTTTTGGTTCAAGAAAGATTTTGATTCAACAAATTTAATCATCAAACATCTTGATAATTATCTCAAACAAAAAAAGACATCAATTAGAACAAATATCAAGAAAGGTAATTTTGAGATTGATACTGGATTAAATAAATTAATCGAAACATACTGCGAAAACATTGATATCTTTTCTACTTATGTTCATGATAAAGATAAAGTTGTTAAATTATCTTTAACTAAATTGTATGAACAGATTATTTCGGATCCAGCTTTAATTAGTTACCTAAAATCTGAAGTATCACAATTAGATGACAGTAATCAACGTGACCTGATGAAATTATCAGTTGTTCTCAAAAAAATTTCGATGATTAATCCAGAATTGAAAAGTTACCAGTGGTTTCTTTTTCTTATTTCATCTTCCTTATCAACAGTTGCAGAGGAATCCAATTCTCAATCTTATCCTGTTCCTGAACGCTTTCAACGAATTATTAATTTTAGAAAGGTTCTATCTTTCTATGAACAAGTTGAAAAATATTATAAATTTGTTAATACCGATGTTAATATTGTTCTCACTGGGATTACAACTATTTTACTTAAAGACCTTATTGAAATAATGAACACTTGTACTATCAAGGAACTAATTTCATTAATTCATAATTACAAACCAGTTCTTGAAAAGATTTTTGTAAATAGCACAATAATGCTTGAAGGTAAAAATATTAAAGATCTGTTTACAGTTCACTTTTTTATGTTTCTTGAAAAACTTGACAAAAGTAAACAGAAAATTGATTTGGATGTTCTAATTAATTGTTTCCAAGAAGTAAATTCATTACTCAATGCCAATGGAAACTCGAGAGATATTATTAATAACAAACTATCACAAATATTTTCAAATGAAGATTCTCAAAATTATCTTCTTGAAAAAATTAATCAATCTATTCTAACAGTTGAAGATAAAGTAGATGAATCTATATATGGTATCTTATCAATGTGTTCAAATATCAGAGAGAAAGATAAGTTTGTTGAAAAATATAATAGATATCTAGTAAATCGCATCTTATTTAAACCTAATATACAAGTTGAAAGAAATTTTTACAATATTCTTCAAAGTAAATTTAATGATAGATTAGTTGCAAAAACAAATAAAATTATTACAGATATGGAATATACTCTATCAGATAGAGAAAATTTTGGAAATGTATTATCTTCTGGATTATCAATTAGTCTAGATACAACTAACAAAGGTTACGACTTAACTAAAATGAAAAGTAACCTTAGTAAATTATCCGTAGTTACAACATCATTCAATAACTGGGATATCAATCAACAAGAAGGTATTCTTTCATATGAGACAATTAGCAAAAATAAAAATCAATATCAACTGATTGATACATTATACACCTATGATAAATTCTACCAGAAGAGATACAATAGTAAAAGAAAATTAAATTGGTATCCTCATTTTGGCGAAGTTACATTCACCTATCTAAATAAAGATATTATGATGCTACCTGTTCAATTCATTGTATTAGAACATATTCAAAAAGAAAAAACAGTGAATAAAGACAATATGATGAAATCTGAAATTCTAAGTGGTTATAATGAAAATTTTAGAAAGTCAGTAATCACATCTCTAATCATTGGAGGCATTGTAACTGCTACTCAAAATAATCTGAGTGTAAGTTCAAATATTGAAAAAATTTCAAGTGATTTTATCACTCTATTTTTCAATAGCACAAATTATGCTGAAGTATGGGATAAACGTCGTGAAGAAGAACTTGTAATGAATCGTAAAGATGTTCTATCTGCTTGTGCAAATCATCATGTAAAACAATCACCTGTTACAATTGATGCATTATATGATAAAATCAAAGTTTCAATGACATTATTTGATTTTACAAAAACGGATCTCCAAGAAGTAGTAGATATTATGGTTTCTAAAGACTACTTCGTAATTAAAAATGGAGTTATTACGAAACTTCTATGGTAAAAAGCATAGTTTATTTATTCAAAAAAAATTGTTTATTTATTCATTTATATATATATGATATGCTAATAATGGAAACAAGTGTAAATAATCCTATAATTAGTGGAGGTAAACACTTTAATGATGGAACCTCTGTTGTAGAAATAAACTTGAAAAACGTAAACAAGTATTTTGACTGTGTTTATGTTCTGGTTAAGAAAACGGATGAACATGTGCCAATAAAGTATTATCTTAAAAACATCACCAAAGACGACTTGGTTGAAATGCAAAAAAAATTAATCATTTGGAAAGTTCCAATGGATATTCTTAAAAATGAAAAACATTTTGATCGTGTAACAATTGTAAGCAAAGAAACCGTAGAACCTTTTAATGAATTTAATTTTTCATTATCAGATAATATTTTACTTCTTTCGATTCTTAATATTTCATTCAAGAATATTTTAACTTATCTTAATAGTATTGAAGGAAGCACTCTTGAAAAAATTTATAATCATGTTCTTATGAATAATTATTTTGATGATAAATCATCTAATATTAAAACACAAAAGAAGCTAGAACAATTAATTCAAAATATGGAAGAATCTAATTATTGGACAATGCCTTATAATTGTCTAGCTAATCTTTCAAAATCTTTCAAATATCGTAGATTTCATTCTAACTTTAAAAATAAGATGAAAGAAAAAAACTTAGATGAAGATAAAAGAGATGATTATCTAGATATTATTTTCAAAACTTCAAAGTATGTAGATGCAGCATCAGTTCTTCAAAAGAATGGATACAAGCTATACAATGTATCATCAAAATGTAATTATACTAAAGATGAAATTACTGAACTATTCAAATCATTAGATGATACAAATCGTAATTATCTTTTCGCTAATATGATGGTATCTAAAAAATATTGCCATCTTGTTGTTAACAATAAAGAAATTCTAGAAATGATGGCAACTGAAATGAAAGATAATGCTATCCTTTACAGATATCTAATGGGATATTCATGGCTAAGATTTTATTTTGAAGAATCTATCAAGAAGCGTAATCTAACAATCGAAGATGATGTAATTTTTGATATTGATACTGCTTCTAAACTTCCAGTATTTCCATTTAGTATGCATCAACCTAAAATTAATCCATATATGCCTATTATGGTAGATGATGCTATTCTAAAACCAGAGAAAAATGTAGGTGCTGTAAAAGATTTCAAATCAAAAGAAAATGTAAAACACTTTACCAATCAAGGTATTTGTTCACTTAATGAATTCAAAAGACGTATGAATCTTTTTATTTCAAATAATGGTGATAATGATATTTTCAATGATGTTGAATGGAAAAAATGGAAGGTTGCAATCAGCGGTTCTATAATGTCCGCTTGCATCCAGAAAAATCATAAATTACTTGATATGTTTACTGAAAAGAATATGGATGATAAACTTATCCGATATTTCAATGAATATTATGCATCAGCCGATATTGATGTAATGTTCTCACACGAAAATATTTTTGATTATCTCGAAGCAGTAACAAACTTCTATAATCAAATCTTAGTGAATACGTGCATTATTTATTCTCCCTATGCTGAACCTGAACACATTAAACTACAACAACAATATCAACTACATTTTTGTGTAAATGAAGATTGGGTAAAGAAACACATTACAAATGAAAATATCACTTTTGATTTTGTGTTTAAGAATGTAGATGAAAAAGATGTTCAAAGTATGTTTGTTCCTTTCATCGAGGAATCATATAAGAAATATCTAGAAAATCAATTTAAGGATTTTGAAAAGGAAGAAGTTGATACGATTAAATGTAAATTCCCTGATTATTTCCAAAAACTAAGTGAATATCAAATTAAAATTCACATTTATCTGAATAAGGAATCTGATAGTCCAAGAGAAGTAAAAAATGGAGAAGTTAAAATCAATTATAAACATCGAATTGTCAGTCCTCATTTTAACCATCCAATGGAAATATTTAAGATTAGTAGTAATGATCATATTGGTGCGGTATCTCAGTTCCATCTTCCTTGTGTAAGAGCATTTTACAATGGTGATAGTGTCTATATGACACCAACATGTGTAAGTGCGCACCTGACTTATATGAACATAGATTATAAATATTTCTCTGGAATGAAAGATCCGATTGAAATCATTAATAAGAACCGTATGAGAGGTTTTGGAACTTGGTTAAATGATGGAGAAATTAAAGAATTCGTTAAATATTCTACTGATGTATCTTTTTGGTCCAATTTGTATGGCAATAACAACAGTGCTGAAAGCAATGCAAAAAATCTAGGATACCTACCGTTATCTCATAAACTATTTCATCCAAGATTAATCAACATTGATGAATATTATGATGCTCCTCCTGTAAACATTGATAATGGATACAATGATTCATACGATGGTGAAGAAGTAAAAACAAAAGATGATATGATTAATGAATATCTCTTTTATTCAAATAAAAAATCTAATAAACCAGAAGTAGTAGACAATGTAAGCACAATGTTTAACATAAGTTCAATGTTCACAACAATTGGACCAGATGGTTCTATTCAACCTCTTCAAAAATGGGTAATTGATGCATCATTTAAATTAAAAAATATGGTTGGTATAAAAAATACATCAGTTAAATCTCCTCTAAATACAGATTCTGATTCTGATATGCCACCACTAGTACAAATGAACAATAATCTTTTACCATCACCAATCATTCCTGTACCAATGAATGAAAATGAAATATTTGATGATGAAGATAACATAGATGATGATGATAGTATTGCAGATGACCTATAAATTAACAAGTTTAATTTAATTTATTTATAATTGAAATTAATGGAAAAATATTTAATATTAAAAGGTTATGCCGGTTTAGGAGATAGACTATCTTCTTTAGGATATGCAATAAAATTAGCAACACAAAAAAATAGAACATTATTAATAGATTGGACAGATGAATTATGGTGTCATTCAGATAATAAGGGTTTCTTTTATTATCTCAATTTAATTAATTTACCTAGTAATCTTAAAATTATCTATGGGGATGAAGAAGTTAAAGCTAAATTAATTGAACTTGATAATAAAGAATTATCAATAGATCCTATTATCTATAAAAATAATTTAACTAATCATTTTCATACATCAAAAATCTTTGTTCAAAATGATAATATAAACATAATGCTGAAAAGATTTAATGAATCAGAAACAGATATTTTAGTTTTATGTTTTAATTTCTTAGATAGTTATTATTCAATATCTAAGTATTTAAAGTTCAATGATGCTAATTTTAAAAAATATGACATAGCTATTCACTACAGAAACACTGATAAAAAAAATGATATAGTAAAATTTTTAAATAGAATTGAAGAATTCAAAAATAAGATAGATTTTTCAAATAAAAGTATTTATATTTCAACAGATGATTTATCTAGTATAGAAAAATTTAAAAACCATATTGGAGATTGTTTTGATTATAATAAAAAGTTTGTAAAAAATAATAATGGTATTCATAAAATGAATAAATTACAATTAGAAGAGTTTAATATTACTAAAGAGGAACTAAATAATATATTGTTAACAGAATTAAAAATATTAATTAATTGTGATCATTTTATACCATCATATAGTAGTTGTTTATCAAATGTTTGTCATGCATTACGTGATTTTCAAAGTAAATCAGGATAATTATTTTCTGTATCATTTTAATGGATAGAGAAAATAATATTAAAAAAATGTCAGAAGTGATTGAAGCAAAAATAGCTAGATTATTGGAAGAATCAGTTCATTCTTTTGCTGTTTCTTACACTAAGGAAACCGATATGCCCTTTTTATTAGATTCAATTTACAATGATAAATTTTTAGAAATATATAACTTGTTATTAAATAAGAAATCACATTATTTAATTCATGCATTAGAAGAAGGTAAAATTGATCCTTCTAAAATAGCATTTATGAGACCCGATGAATTAAATCCTGATAAATATGAAGCAATATTAAAGAAAAAAGAAATAGAAGATGATAAAAAGAAAAACCAACCAACATCTAGTTCTTATAAATGTCCTAAATGTAAAGAAAGGAAAGTTTCTATTACTCAAAAACAAACTAGATCAGCAGATGAACCTGCGACATTGTATATTGAATGTAAATCATGTGGTCATGTACAAATAGATGATGGTACCTAAAAAAATTGTTAAACTTACTTTAAAGAATTATATTTCATATTATTAATGGATATAGCACAAGATACTCGCAATAATTATGTTACTAAATTCAATGGATTAGTTGATAAAAAGCTAGGAAAAAGCGTTGAACAATCAATTTATAATTTTTCAATTGATTATGCAACAGTTCAAGAAACTCCATATTTACTGGATCAAATTTATGAATCAAAAGCTGACGAAATTTTTAATGTTCTAAAAGATAAAGAAATTTCATTACTTAAAGCTATAAAGGAAGGGGTAATTGATGTTACTAAAATAGCATTTATGAAACCCGATGAATTAAATCCAGATAAATATACACAAATTTTAAAAAGGAAAAAGACTGAAGAAGATAAAAAGAATAATCAGGCCACCTCAACTGTCTATACATGTAAAAAATGCAAAGCAAACAAATGTCAAGTTACACAAAGACAAACAAGATCAGCAGATGAACCTGCTACTACTTTCGTAACTTGTATGGAGTGTGGTTATGAATTTTCTTTTAATTAAAAATGTGTAAAAAAAATGTATACTTTATTAATGAAATTCGACATTAATTATGTTGCTTTATTAGGTTACATTCTCTTAACTGTTGCCTATGGTTTATACGTTAAAGATAACTTATCAAAAGATAAATTAATAATCTTTGGTTCAGTATTAGTTACAATTGGTTATTTAGTATCTACTGCTGAAAAAGTAAAAAAAGTTACTAAACCTAAAAAAGAAAGTAAAATACAATATGGTCATTTAATCTTAGCCATTTTCTATTTAATCAGTTTTGTTTTACCCATTAATGAACACTTGAAGAAATCTGATTTATTAGCATTAGTTGGTCATGTATTATTAATCAAATACAATAAATTAAGCTCAATTGGTATGGCTTCATTATTAGTATATTACTTATTATACATTGCAAGAAATGCTCAAGAATTTGAACATTTACCTAACAAATTACAAGTAGTTGGTGGTGTTGTAGTAACTGGTTATTATGGTTATGAATTAGTAGAAACTTTATTACACAATAAAAAGAAAAGTAAAAAACATTAAATACAATCAACATAAACACCATCTACTATTCTTGGACCACAACCAGTTGGTACAAAAAAATTACCAGTTAATACATTAGGTACTACAAGCATTAGAATTAATGGTGATAAGAATAAAACAGGACCAACCCATATGCAAAATATAATTGTGAAAAGAAAAGCCTTTAGCCAATCAAAAAAATTAAAAAAACAAATAATTATTGTAATAATTAAAGAGAAACCAATAAAACTTACTAAACTGCTTGATCCAAGAATCATTGCCCAAAATTTCCAAGGATTTAATAAAAAAGTCTTTGGAAGTTCTTTTAGTTCTTTCTCATTTTCTTCTTTTATTCTTTTCATAGTTTCTTCAGATGATTTAATCACATTTCCTGATGGTCTAATTACCTTCTCATATGGTACTTCAGCATACTCGCTCATATATATTTAATTAAGATATTATTATTTTCATAACTAATTTAAGTTATGAGTGATTTATCAAAAAAATATAAAAAATTATCCCCAATTGAACATGTACTTTTAAAACCAGGTATGTATGTTGGTGATATCGATTTTAGGGAGGATAAACAATTTGTTCTAGAAAATGATAAAATAATTTTGAAACAAATAAATTGGTCTCCAGGACTTTACAAGATTTTTGATGAAATAATTGTTAATGCATATGATCAAAATATTCGTGATAATACTTTGAAAAATATAGATGTAATTATTTCACAAGATTTTTTTAGTTGTTTTAATGATGGTATAGGAATAGATGTTGAAAAACATCCAGAACATAAGATTTATATTCCAGAATTAATTTTTGCAAACTTAATGACATCAACCAATTATGATGAGAGTGAAGAAAGAATAACTGGAGGTACGCATGGTTTAGGAGCGAAATTAACTGCTATATTTTCAAAACAATTTATTATTGAAGTATGGGATAAAAAAAGAAAATTATATTATCATCAAATTATAGAAGATAATTTATCAAAAATAAATAAACCAACTATTGAAAAAATTAAACCAGATAGTAAAATCTTTGGTGGTGTTAAAATAACAGTATATCCAGATTTTACAAAATTTAAAACTGAAAAATTTAATGAAATGATATCATTATTAAATAAAAGAGTAGTTGATTTAGTTGGTTTAGTTTCTCCTTCTGTTCAAGTATCTTTAAATAATAAATTAGTAAAAGAATCCTCCTGGATGAATTATTTATCTTTTTATAAGGATGATTGGATTACAGGAAATTGTAATAAATCAAATAGACAATGGGAATTTGCTTTGAGATTTAATAATAATGATTTTGAAACTGATACACATATATCATTTGTAAATGGTATATATACAAGTCGAGGTGGTAAACATTTGGAATATTTTATTGATTTAATTTTTCCTAAATTACAAAAAATGGTTTCCACTGAATTAACTAGAAAACTAGTGAAAGATTATTTAAATATTGCATTAAAAACCTCTATTGTGAATCCATCATTTTCAAGTCAAACAAAAGAAGAATTAATGACACCATCATCTAAATTTGGTAATGAATGTGATATACAATCAAAGTTTTGGGATGCTATTAAAAATTCAAATATTGTTGATAATTTAAAACAAGTAGTATCATTATCTAGTCAAAAGATATTATCTAAATTAGAAGGTTCCAAGAAAAGTAAGATTAAAGGTGTTAGTAAATTAGAAGATGCAAATTATGCAGGTACTAAAAAATCAATGGAATGCACTTTAATTTTAACAGAAGGTGACTCTGCTAAAGCTACTGCTATTTCTGGTATTAGTGCGATTAAAGATGGTAGAAATACATATGGTGTATTCCCATTGCGTGGTAAGTTATTAAATGTTAGAGAAGCATCTACATCTCAATTAGCAAATAATCAGGAAATTACTGAAGTAAAGAAAATATTAGGATTAAAATCAGGAGTAAAAAGAGAGGAATTAAGATATGGTTCAATATTATTAATGATGGATGCAGATGAAGATGGTTCACATATCAAAGGGTTAATTATTAACTTTTTAGATTTCTTTTATCCCCATTTGATGGAAGAAAAAGGGTTTTTAAAAATTTTAGTAACCCCAGTAGTTAAAGCAACATTTAAAGATAAAACATTTAGTTTCCCTAATTTAAGAGCATATACAACATGGCGTGAAACAAATGCAACTAACAATTGGCAAATTAAATATTACAAAGGGTTAGGTACATCAACTGCTAAAGAAGCACAAGAATATTTTAATAATATAACTAATAATACTATTGATATTCTCGATAGTCAAAAACAAGGTCCAAATCCTGATGTTCTATTAGCTTTTGGAAAGGAGAAAGTTAATGATAGAAAAGAATGGTTATTAAATTATAATCCTAATAATATTTTACAATTAGAACCTCCTAGCACTATTACCATCAAACAATTTATCAATCAAGAATTAATTCATTTTTCAAATTATGATAATATTCGTTCTATTCCATCTATTATTGATGGTTTTAAACCTTCTCAAAGAAAAGTTATCTATTCATGTTTGAAGAAAAATTTAAATAATGAAATGAAGGTTGCCCAATTAGCAGGTGCCGTAGCTGAATTAACTGCTTATCATCACGGTGAAGCTTCATTGATGGGAACAATTATAAATTTAGCTCAAAATTTTGTTGGTTCAAATAACTTAAATTTATTAGAACCTATTGGTCAATTTGGTACAAGATTACTTGGAGGAAAAGATAGTGCTTCTCCAAGATATATCTTTACAAAAATATCATCTAAATTAGATCTAATAATTAAGAAAGATGATAATTACATATTAGAATATCTAGATGATGATGGGTATCAAATAGAACCAAAAAATTATTATCCTATTTTACCATTAAGTTTATTAAATGGTGCTGAAGGTATTGGTACTGGTTTTTCAACTTATATTCCAAATTTTAAATTACAAGATATAACTGAATGGTTCAAAAATAAATTAACTAATAAAAAGAAAGAAGAATTGAAACCTTATTATGATGGATTTAAAGGGAGAATAATTAAATTTGATGATACTACATGGGTATCAGAAGGTATATGTGAAGTAAATGATAATAAAGTTATTATTAAAGAATTACCTATTAAATTATGGACATCAGATTATAAAGACTTTTTAGAAAATTTGGTAGAAGAAAAAGATTCCCCTTTTAAAAATTATCAAAATTTATCATCTGATACCGATGTGCAATTTATCCTTAAAATAGAACCCGATAAAATAGAATACATTAATAAATTGTTAACTACTATTGATAGTAATGGATTAACTGATTTACATAAATTCTTACATTTATATAAAACAATCAAAGTATCAAATTTAACTCTTTATGATTCTAATTATAAATTAAAAACTTATTCAAATATAAACGATATTCTTGAAGAGTTTTATAAATTCAGATTAGATATTTATGAAAAGAGACGTCTCAAATTAATTGAAGTTTTAGAAAAAGATAAGAGTTATTATTTAGGTCAAACTAAATTTATTGAATTAGTTATGGATAATACGAAAATTTTTAAAATGGATGAAGAGAAAATGCATAATTATTTATCTGATAATAAGATAAAGAAATATGAAAACAGTTATGATTATGTTACAAATTTATCATTTAAACAATTAAATATTGATAATTTAAATAAAATTAAAAATAAAATTAAAGATATCGAAGTTAAAATTAGAGAATTAAATAATAAGACAAAACAAGATTTATGGTTAGATGATTTACAGCAAATAAATTGAAATAATAATGTTTTTATCATTATTTCAATAATTATGTATCTATTAAAGAAATATAATAGTCATGTATTTAAAAATCTACTTACTACATTGCCAAAGAAAGAAATTTTCTCAATGGATATCAATCAAAAATGCAAACAGTTATCTAGTTTCTATGACATATACGATGAATCCAGATATCCTTTCATGAAAGAATTCATTGATTATAATCTAATGATTTTAAAAAAAAATAATATCAAAATCAAAAATGATATATTCATTGAAAATAGAGATTATATGTTTGAAACTAAAGATGATATATTCGAAGGAAAACTTCATCAGGATTCATTTCAGGATTCAGGTAATAGTTGCTATACAAGTGTTTATTATTATAAAATCGATAAAGACATCAAAGGTGGTAATTTGGTATTTCCTCCATTTGGACAATATAAACCAAAAGAAAATGATCTAATATTTTTCGATGGTGATGTTAAGCATAAAGTAGGTAAAACATTTGGTATTGGCATTCGCGGAACAGTAATATGTAATTTCCAAAAAAGTTTGATTTAACTAGTTACTATCTTTAAGAATTCATTCGATACTGAATTATCAAATGGTAAATCAGCTATTAATTTATTTTTTTGAAAAGTATTTGCATGATTAATATTTTGTGTGCTATCTTTAAAATATTTTAATGAATTATAATCTGAACTTGTAAAAACAATTATTTCTAAATTTTCTGTTTTTATACGATTAATCATATCATTAACTATATATCCATATCCTTCAAAATTCTCATTATATCCTTTAAGTAAAATAAAAGTTTCTTTATTCATTCCAATTATTTCATTACAGAAATAAGCTGGGTCAGTTTCTTGTCTTTGATAAATAATTTTATTATTATCATTGTGTATTAGAATTTCTGTATCTAATAATGAAATTATCGTGTTTATATTTAAATTAATAACAAACTCATAATTGGCTAATATGTGTGAAGTATTTTTAAAAGCACTAATATTAATATTTTTAGTTTCTATCACATAATATTTTATTAAATTTTTTTCAATAAAATAGGGAATATATTTTCTAATATATTTATTTGTTTCATTAAATTCTTCTGAACCATCATTAATATTTAATATAATCCATTCAACATTACCATTAAAATATTTTGTGCAGTTTAAATTAAAAATAAGATTTTTTTTAACTTCTGAAAGATTATTTAATAAAAAAGTGCAATAAGAAATTTTCATATTAATTTAAAATATTAAAATAAATCATCAGACCGCATTAAAAAATATTTTTTAACTTTTTGATTAATTTCTTCATCCTTAAATTCAATCAGACCATTTTCATTTTCACTAACTAAATCATCGATTCTTTTCCTTTGTAAAATATCAAATCTAGAACCATATTGTCTAGATAGTTTTGGACCATGAAATAAGTGATAAACTGTTCCATCTGTAAATGAAATGGATGGATTCTCAATAAATTTTTTTTCAAATTGATTGTAATAGTCACTGTTATAATAAGCATTTATATATTGATTTTTACCCAAATCTAAAAATTTAAAAGAAGAAACTACATCTCCTGCACCTAAAATTGAATAATCAAAAAAGCCTATTTGATTGTACCATTTACGTTTAAATGCAAATCCAAATCCAGAATGAAACCTATCAAAATTATGTGAACCTCCTAAAAAAATTATTGATAATTTCATCCGTGAACTAAATTTAGTGTAGGTTAAATCTAAATCAAAACAATTTTTATAAGGATGAATTATGTCAAATGAATCTAATAATTCTGAAGTTTCATTATACCAATCTGAATTTAAAAAAATAAGATCAGCATCTAAGAAACATAATTTAGTATATTTTGAGGGAATTTTTTTTTCTAATAATCTAAATAATTGTTCTTTATAAAAACCATATTTATCTGTATAGACATGATATGCCTCTGAAATTTCTGGAGTTTTATTTTCGAAAACTAATTCGATAACATAATATGGTATTTTAGCTAATTTTATTTTTTCAATCATATACAAATAATTCATAATAATTCGTTTTGAATTTGCTGGATTAAATATAGCTATACATATGGCCATATCATCATTTATAGGTGAATTATATTTAATCAGAGAAATATCTTTAATACCATGAGAAGCAACATGTAATCTATCAATAAATATCTTTCTTTCTTCATATGATTTTAAATTCATTATTATTAATAATATTTAATCTTTTTTTCAGACTAATCAATAAAAATTGATAATTTAATGACTAATTTTAAAGATTCTTTATATAATGTCATTCTATGAAACTACGATAACCTTTGATGGTAATACTGACAACGCACCTATCACAGATTTTGGAATTGTTTCCCTCAAATCAAATCATTCAAGAAATATGATTTGTAAAATAAAACAAAATAACAAATTGAGATATTTCTCCTATTACCCAAAAAGTATGATGGAACAGTATTTGTTTTTGGAAATTATTAATGGTTCTCCATTGTGGGAATTAACTTTTGAATGCTTGCCAGCTTATATGGGAAGAAATCAAATTAAAATAAGAATTGACCCCGATAAAGATTTAATTTCAGAGTATCTAAATAGTTCTATTGCAATTAACACAATTATTTCTGATAGTTTTGATAGACTTCCTATTTTTGATAAAACAGATTTTTCATCTAAAAGTTTTATTTCTTATGAAGACCCCGTTGAACCTCCAGCAAATTTTAAAGTTAAACTTTATGATTATCAAAAGAAATCATTAGGTAAAATGTTAAAGATGGAAAAAGGAGATACCAGTTTCCAAGTTAAATATACTGTTCCTATTATGTTTAATGGCGAAGAACATATTTATGACCCAATTTCTAACCAACGTGTAACTGATGATAAATATATGAATATTAAAATTCGTGGTGGTGTATTATCTGATGAGATGGGATTAGGTAAAACGATTACTTCAATTGCTCTTATAGCAGCTAATCCTGCGCCACCTAATCATCCAGCTATTAAACTATCCACCAGTTATGAAATGAATAAATTATTTTCCAAAGCTACTTTAGTTTTATGTCCTTCACACTTGACAAAACAATGGGAAGGAGAAGTATTAAAATGCAATCCGAAATTTAATGTTCTTACTATTGTAACTAAAAAAGATATGGATAAATTAAAAGTAGCAGATATTCAAAATGCTGACATTATCATTACATCTCATCAGTTTTTAATGAACTTTAAATATTATCCTGCACTGCATTACAAACCATGTACTGCAACAAGTTATTCATCTTGGGATAGGCATATGGCTCTCAAAGCTAAATTAACTAACCTTCTCAAAGATGAAGCTGCTTTGCTCGCACTAGAAACACCAGTGTTTGAGTTCTTCTTTTTCCAAAGAATTATTCTTGATGAAGGTCACGAAATCTTTGGTGAAATGTTAGGTAGTGGAGCTCAATCAAGATATATGTCTGAATGGGTAAGTTCTATGGATGCTAATTATTATTGGTATGTTTCCGGAACTCCTTTCGTAAACTTTTTAGGTGTTAAAAACTGTAGTACATACATCAACCTAAAACTAGTTGAACCAGAAAGGCAATTATATTTTGATTATACTAATCGTTCTAAAGAAAATAGATATGTAAGAGATATCAATGCTGAAATGTTTACTTTCTTGAATAAAGAATATATTTGGAATAATATTTTAAATAAAATCTGTATTCGTCATAGAAAGAAGGATGTAGAAAACCAGATTCAAATTCCTGGTTTCGAAGAAAAACTTATTTGGATCAAATTCACAGAACTTGAAAAACAATTATATGAAGCTAAACGTGGTAAAGTTCCTAACCAATATCTACAACAATTATGTTGCCACCCTATGGTGATCGAAGCAACTAAAAAGATTTTTGGTGATGTCGAAGTTGATCTTTCACTAATGCAAGATAAATTACTAGATTATCATAAGAAGAGATATGAAGAATACAAAATTAAACTCAAAAACCTTGACCCTAAGAAACAAGAATATCATATGTTGAAAAAGACATATGAATCTACAATGAGTGAATCTCATTACCTATTTAACATTTTGGATCAAATGAAAAATAAACCTATTGAAGAAGACCAAAATTGTTCCATTTGTATGGATGTGCTTGATAATCCTGCATTGACTGCATGCGGTCATTTATTCTGTTATGATTGCTTGAAGATGTGTTTAGGTGATAAAAAGAAATGTCCTATGTGCAAAGCAGATTTAACTGGAAAAGAAATTCTAGTAACATCTAAGAAGGTAGAAAAATCAGTTACAGAAACAAATCCTTTGATTACAAAATATGGTTCTAAATTAGGTAAGGCTATTTCTATCATCAGAAGCTTAGTTGCCCAACCTAGTTCAAGAATTATCATCTTCTCACAATGGGATGATATGTTAAGTTTGATTGGTAAAACACTATCTGAAAATGGAATTGAAAACTGCTTTGTAAAAGGCAATGTTTGGTCAAGAAACAGTGCCATCAACAAATTTAAAGCTGGTAAAAATTCTGAAGGACAAGAAAATAAAGTAATTATGTTATCCCTCAAGAATGCTGCTTCAGGAACTAACCTTACGGAAGCAACTCACATTTTATTCATCGAACCTATCAATGCCTCAACTGAAGAGTGTCGTGCTATTGAAGGTCAAGCTATCGGTCGTGCTTGTCGTGTAGGTCAAAAGAATAAAATATCTGTAATGAGAATTTTAATTGAAAAGACTATTGAAGAAGAAATTTATAAAAATAGTTATAACAAAAATGCAGTTGTCGAATTCAAAAATGACGATGCATTAATGAATGAACTAATTGTTCAACATAACCAATTTACACAAAATACTCAAAAAGTCCTTGAAATTTAAGATTTCTTGGTAATAAATTTTTTTAATTGATAAATAAATCCTACATTAGGTTGTATTGGATTATCTGATGTTCTTTGTTTATTAACAAATTCAAAAGCTTCTTCATATGTCCAGTTTCGTGTTGTCATAAGATATCCTAATATGATAGAAGAAGACCTTGATTTACCAGCAAAACAATGAACTAATATTTTTTTATTATTTTTTAATCCATCTTCTATAATTTTATTACATGCATTAACATATTCAACAATTTCTTGTTTTGGTGTATCTTCGATATTTATAAAATATTGTAAAGGTATTGCATCATATTTAAATGCACTCAAATTAATAATTATATCAAAGTTATCTTTATTAGCTAGAGCCCCTTCTAAATCACCTAAAAAAAGATTTGGAATAATTTCATTAATAAAATTCCTGACTATTACTCTTTTAGCCAAGCGTTCTTTTTGTTTTTGGGATAGTAGAAGTTTTAAACCGGAGTCATCCATTATATAAATATAATAAAAATATTTATTTAAGACCTATTAACGCTATTTAATCCCTATTAAAAGCTATTTAAGCCTTATTAATTTATTTAAAAAAAAATTGATAAAATTAATTTAAAGCCTTTTAGACATATATATTTTAATGTCTAAACTAGCTATCGGAATTGATCTTGGAACTACCTATTCTTGCGTTGGCGTTTACCGTAATGGTAATGTCGAAATCATTGCTAATGATCAAGGTAACCGTACCACACCATCTTGGGTTTCTTTCGCCGACGAAAGATTAGTTGGTGATGCTGCTAAAAATTCATCTGGGCAAAATGCAGCCAACACTATTTTTGAAATTAAACGTATGTTAGGTCGTGATTTCAACGATCCTATTCTTCAACGCGACCTTAAACTTCTACCTTACAAAGTAGTAAATGTAAATGGAAAACCCAAAGTTGAAGTTCAATACAAAGGTGAAACCAAACAATTCACTCCAGAAGAAATCTCTGCTATGGTTCTTACTAAAATGAAGACCACTGCTGAAGCTTATCTTGGTGCAACGGTAACAGATGCTGTAATCACAGTTCCTGCTTATTTCAATGATGCACAACGTCAAGCAACGAAAGATGCTGGTGTTATTGCAGGTCTTAATGTACTACGTGTAATCAATGAACCTACTGCAGCGGCAATGGCATATGGTCTTCAAAAGACGCCTACTGGAGGTAAGAACGTTCTGATTTTTGATTGCGGCGGTGGTACACATGACGTGTCATTACTCAACATCGATGATGGTGTTTTTGAAGTAAAAGCTACTGGTGGTGATACTCACCTTGGTGGTTCCGACTTTGACCAACGTATTGTTGAACATCTAATCAAAGAATTTAAACAAAAAAATAAAGTAGATCTTTCTGATAACAAGAAAGCTATCCGTCGTATGGGTGCTGCTGCAGAAAGAGCTAAGAGAACTCTATCTACTGCAACCACTGCAAATATCGAAATTGATTCTCTGCATGAAGGTATTGATCTTAATGTAACTCTAACTCGTGCTAAGTTTGAAAGTCTTTGTATGGATATCTTCCAAAGAACTATGGCTCCTGTTGAACAAGTTCTAAAGGATGCTAAAGCTTCTAAAAATGATGTTCATGAAATTGTTCTTGTAGGTGGTTCTACTCGTATCCCTAAAATCCGTGAAATGTTAACTAGCTTTTTCAATGGTAAAGAACTATGTCAAAGTATCAACCCTGATGAAGCTGTAGCATATGGTGCTGCTGTTCAAGCATCCATTCTATCCGGTAATAAAGATGATAAAACTGATGGTATCCTCCTTCTAGATGTAAATCCTCTTTCACTTGGTGTAGAAACTGCTGGTGGTATCATGACTGCACTCATCCCTCGTGGTACAACAATTCCTACCAAGAAAACACAAACTTTCTCTACTGCATCTGACAATCAACCTGGTGTAACCATTTGTGTATTTGAAGGTGAAAGAAAACTCACTCGTGATTGCAATTTACTTGGTAAATTCCAACTCAGTGGTATTCCTCCTATGCCTCGTGGCACACCTCAAATTGAAATCACATATGAAGTTGATGCTAATGGTATCCTTCAAGTATCTGCAGTTGAAAAGAGCACTGGTAAATCTGAAAAGATTACCATCAGTAACAGCTCTAACAAACTCAGTAAAGAAGAAGTTGAACGAATGGTAAAGGAAGCTGAACAATTCAAAGCTGAAGATGAAGCAGTAGCAAATCGTGTTGAAGCTAAGAATAAACTTGAAGGTTATGTTTACAATGTAAAATCTTCAATGCTTGGTGATGCTAAGATGAAAGCTGCCCTCGGTGGTGATGCTGAAGTAGTTGAATCAACTGTCGAAGACACAATCAAATGGTTAGAAGAAAACACTGAACGTCTAGCTGAAGAATATGAAGAAAAACAAAAAGAAGTAGAAGGTGTTCTAATGCCACTCATCCAAAAAGCATATCAATCTAATATGCCAAGTGGACCTGCAGGAAGTGTTCCTGAAGAAAAAGGACCTACGGTAGAAGAGGTCGATTAATTATTAGAAGTTAATTAAATATTAAAAAATATTAACGAATTCATTTATTAAAAATTGAAATAATATTATCATTAAAATTAATAATAATATTATGTCATCTAATGAAAAAAAGATAAATACGAATCCTATTCAGGAAGAGGAGGAAAGAAAAGTTGCTGATTTACTAGATAAAAAAAAGATGATGTCGGTAATTAGTGTACATTGTATTAAAGGTTATACTACAACTCAAACACAAGATAAACATCAAGAAATTATTTCTGTTCGTGATTATTGTAATGAACATTTCATTACCTTTTCAAGTAGATTTTACGATTCTTACAATTATGGTATAGATAGAGATGAAATTACAGAACTTCCTGCATTTTATATTTACATAAATAATAATCATATTACTACTGTTTATCAAAAAGCTAAATTAGCACGTTCAATTGAAAAAGAAATGTTTGAAATAGAAAAGAAATGGAAAGAAAAGAAGAAAAGAGATAAAGAACTAAAAGAAAGAAAAGAAAAATTACGTTCAATGTTAACCCCAAATATAAAAATAACTTTTGGTAATATATTTACCACACAAAAAAAGTTAGTAAATATGAAACCATATGAAAAAAAATAAAATATTCCTTTATTGTACATAAATATTACATATGTATTCAAATACGGATTTTTTACAGGTCACGAAGTGGTCGCGATAAAGGAAGTTACATCCGTCCGATGCCAGACAGAAGCTCGGTCTTGCTAACAGTCATGATGGTGTGACCGGCGCTGTCCGTGCTGGACACGCGCGCGCGGCGGAGGATGCTGGGGGTGGAGACAGTGATGTCGTCGCAGGTGAGGAAGATGCAGACGCGCACCGCCTTGTTGTCTGCGAGGGCGCCGCGGCGGAGGCAGTCAGCCCGGATTGGTGCGTTGGTGGGAGCACCGGACACGACCTCCTTCTCGAGCTTGACGTGAAAGTAGTGGACAGTATTGTGCTTGGTCCGCTCCGTGTGGATGGGCGCACCAATGGTGGTCAGGTCGAAGATAAATCCAACCTCCTCAGCGAGTTCGCGCTGTGCAGCCTGTGCCGGTGATTCCGTCGTCTTGGCCTTGCCGGAGATGAGGACCTGCCAGTCGCTGAAAACTCCCCTCTTGGTGTATGTGGGGACGATGAAGGTGCTGTGAGCAAGGCCGGTGACCAGCTGCTGCACAACCGCCTTGTTTCCAGGGATGTAGTAGGACACTTGCAAAGTAGATGGCGTTGCAGGTGTCAGGGTAGTAGAAGTTTCAACATGCAAATTGTTCTGTGTTGATGCCATACAAATTTTCTAAGATGCCATAGATGTTAAAATATTCAATTTTTATCTAATGGAAAAAATTGCATATTTTATTTCATATATAATTAGATATAAATATAATGTCATCACTATTGATTAAAAGATTAAATCAAGAGATTACTGAACTTCAAAATAATCCGGTTACAAATTGTTCCGCTGGTCCTAGTGAAAAAGATATAACTCATTGGAAGGCTACAATTTTTGGACCTGAAGGAACACCGTATCATGGTGGTGTTTTTACACTCGATGTAAAGTTTCCACCAGAATATCCTTTCAAACCACCAAAACTAATTTTTACTACACCCATTTATCATTGTAACATTAACCGACAAGGTGGTATTTGTCTAGATATTCTTAAAGATAGTAGTTGGTCTCCTGCACTAACCATTTCAAAAGTTCTCCTTTCAATCTGTTCTCTTCTAGCTGATCCTAATCCAAAAGATCCTCTTGTTCATGAAATTGCAGAATTGCTAATTCATAACAAAGATGTACACGATGCAAATGCTCGCGAATACACGCTGCGATATGCATCAAATTAAGTATTCGTCATCATCATCTAGAGCATAATATTGATTTTCTTTATCTTCATAAACATAACATATGTATAATCTGTAAATTATAAATGTTAATAAAATTAAACCAAACCAAATGAAATAACTCAAGAAAAAATAAAATAGATACTGAATATTTAGTATTTCGTTTAAATTATCAAAAAACAAATATAAACAATAAAAAGAGGTTGATAACAAATAAAAAATCGTTAAAGCTTTTAAGATACCAAATTTAGATAATTTAACTCGTCTATTTAAACAACAAGTTAATATATTCCACATAATGTATAAAATATTTATCAAACAAAGAATTACTTGAATTATTATATTAGTTAAAACCAACCAATATATTAAATTTAAATTTCCATAATTTGGCGGGAAATTTAAATTTAATAAAAATATAAATTCAAAAAATATACCGGCACAATTAAAAATACATAATATAAATGGTAACATTATTTAATTATATATTATTTTTTTAATTGAATATATTGTTTAGATAAATATAACAAAACCTGCAAAATATCCCAAACATTATCTCTTGATTCTTTACTTAATTGTTCGTAAATACCTTTTAGTCTTACAATTTCCATCAATGCACCATCATAATCTTTGATATCTTCCATATGATTTTCGGTATTTTTGAAGTATTCTTCATCCCTTTCAGTAATATATTTCTCTAAAGGCTTTTCAGAATTAAATACATAATAATTAAAATACTGAACAGGTAAGGAAGCATTAACTTTAATCAGTTGTTTATAATAATGATGGTATGATGTAGTTCCAAGCATCGGAGATACTTGTTGTAAGAAATCACCCAAGATAACGTTAAATTCCTTAATAGTTTCGGCTACAGACATTAATTAATATATATTAATAACCTTTAAATATATTAGCTTATCAAAAATAAAAAAAATTGAAAAAAATAGCTTTATTGGGTATATATTTGAATGTATGTCTTCATCACATGCTAACGTGAATGATACTACTACTACTAAGAACCTCTGGTGCCGAGATGCCAGGGCCGAATACGTGATTGGAGTATTGGGCTTCAATCCGTTCCGTCAAGGCAAGGGATTTCACATTCGCAAGTGCACTTATGGAGATTCCTGCCGTGGCGCACACAAGCTTGACGACATCAAGCTTCTTCCTCACATCAGTCGTTGGAGTCGTATTGACAAAAAGTCATATGATTTCCCTCTAATGGATGCACACCTTCGTGAAGTGATTACCAAGGACAAGGCAAAGCTTCGTGACATCAATCCTTTTAACGAACGCATTGCCAAGCTTGCTGAGACTAACTTTATTCAACTAGTTCAGCTTTGGCGTGAGCTAGCTTGTCACTTCCGCAAGATTGCCAAGGAAATCCCACGCAAGCGTGATTGGAAGTCTTCGTCACCTCCTGCTGCTCATCAGTCTGGTTACATTTATTCAGATGATGTTCCTGGCTTCTATCTTGATGACAAATACGAGGATAATGCTTGGGCACTCGACCGCATCACTCGCTACTGTGGAACTCACCAAGAATTCAAGCGAAAGGTCGGGAGCAAGGAATCAGTTATCATCTGGGACCTTTGTCTTGGTGAATCTAATTGCAAGGAAGGTATTCATCATCTAGATGAGATGCTATGTGTAGACGATTTTCACACTGGAAAGTGTAGTTGTCAATCGAAGGAGGATTTTGACACATACAAGACAGGTCTTCAAGATGAGATAGAAACCATTGAGGATAAGCTAACGCAAGATCTCAAGCCAAAGCAGATTGAACAACAGAAGGCAGCTCTTGCTCGCAAGAAGAGTGAACTTGCAAATTTCCAACGCAAGATTCACTACACTGATTCTGGTATGCTTCCCTTTGACCAACAGGTCATTGCATACAACCAGAAACTTGCTGAAGAGAAGGCTCGTGCAGAAGAGCTCCTTGCTAAGGTTGTCAAGCCAGCTTGGGATCATAACATGACCAAGGGTGAAGCCAAGGTTGGTAAGGTCATCAAGCTATCTCTAGGAGGTAAGAAGTAATTGCCATTCTTTTAAAAAAATTGTTTTTATAACATAATAAATTAATTTATCATATTATAATGGAAATCAATTGTCCAAACTGTACATCTATCCAGGTTTTAAAACCTAAGGAACTTCCTACTACTTCGGAGTATGAATCACTATGTCATGATTGTTTACTTCCTTTTAGTATACCTTCTGAAATTTTACTTGAAGTTATTGAAGCAAATAAGAAGGAAGAAATTATACACGATAATTATCTAAAAGCATACACAGAAATTCCTCATACCTTTATTCCTTGTAAAATGATTCACATGACTGCTAAAATTAATAATGTTGATATTAAATTTTTAGTTGACACAGGTGCTCAAATTTCTATCCTTCCGCTAAGTGTTGCATCTGGGTGTGGTCTGAGTAATATAATTGATGAATCATATAGTGGTGAGCTTAAAGGTGTTGGAACAGATAAAATTATGGGAAAAGTACATTATGTTGAACTACAGCTACCTTGTGGAATTTTTCCCTGTGGTTTTACTGTTTGTAAAAATGATAAAATGGTACCTATTTTAGGTATAGATATGATGAGAAATTTAGGTTTAACTTTAGATTTTATCAAAAACAAGATTACTTTTGATAATAATAAGTATGAAATACCATTTGAATAATTGTATAATTATGAAAACCATTTGAATAATTGTATAATTATGAAAACCATTTGAATAATGGTGCTTCTAATATTTATGATTTGAATGATTATCCAAACTATTATTAGTTTAATTTAATTTATTTTCTACTAATAATTAATGAGTGATAACAAAATAAATCTTTTTTATTTTAATCACAAAATAACATCACCTATTGTTTTTTTTATTATACAAATTAATAATGATAATGATGAAAGACTTATTGAAAAGCATACAAATTATTTTTTTGAAATGTTAATTAGAAATAAATTAGCGGATGCAACAAATATATTAGTATTTAATGTTATCAAACAACATTCTGGAAAAATGATAAACTGGATTTTACCATCTAAAAAATCTAATGGTAAAATAGTTCAACAAATTGAACACGATCAAAGAATATTAAATACTATCATTGGTGAAACTATTAAAAATATTAAATGTGAAACATTATTTTTATTTTCCCCAAATGAATTAAAAATTCAAGATTGTAATATTAATTTAAATTTTTTAGTTGATATTTATGAAAATTAATTAAGAAACAGGTTTTGATGAATAACTTGATTTTGAAAGAACACTTTTTTTTGATTCAGTGCTTGCTTTAGAAGTTGCGCTTCCAATTGATATTACACTTTTATCATCTTCTATATCCATATCATTATCATCTATTTTTTCTTCTGTATTTTTAGGATTTAAATTATTTACATTTTGATTTATATTATTTAAAGTAGATGGAACCCAATAACTAAAACCTTGAATATTTCCACCAACATTTAAATTATTATTATACCATCCAGTATTATTACTATTCCATCCTGTATTATTTCCATTCCATACTGATGGCCATACACCGACATTATCAGTGTTTGTATTCCAATTATCAGTGTTTGTATTCCAATACACTTGTTGATTTGCAGACAAATCTTGAACATATGTGCTAATAGTTGGAATGTATGCTGGTGTTAAACCTAAAAAATTAGTATTGATTCCATTTGATATATAGGATGTATTTATAGTATTGAAATTTTTATCAATATTAGTTACATAAGTAGATGAAGGTGAATTTACCCATTTAAAAACAGTAGAACTAGAAATATCTACATTATTCGTAATAGCATTATAATAATTGTTGTTATTAATTAAATTTGTATTTAATGAATTATTTGATATATCAATATTAGTTGTAGTTTGATTAACTTCATTTGTTTTGGGGTCATATTGTAAAACTTTTATTCCTAGTTTATCTATTATTGAATTTTCTAAAAGTGAAGAAATTGATGAAATTTTTTCAGTTAAAATCATCTTCTTAATATTTTCACCAAAGTTGAATATATTTATTTTTTTATTTAAACTTTGTGGAGGAACAAATCTATATGATGTAATATCTCTTGGTCTTGATAAAAATGTAATATTATTATTTATAATTTTGTTACAACTAATATATTTTTGAAGTTCAAATTTAAATTTCTTTTGTCCCCAATTTACAAAAATTGGTGATGATAAGTCTAATCCTATCATTGGGTATAATTCCAAAGGTGTTTTTATTTTATTATTATCATCGATTATAATTCCATTTTTTGTTAATAATAATCTATATTCATTTTTATTATCATAAATTAATCCTACACCAACAGTATCTCCCAAGCCCCATGGTTGTGTAACATTATAAGCTCTGTTTGAATTCATAAAATTACCATCATCAGAATGAAATCCCCAAGATTCTTCTGTCCAACCAACATGGTTTAAATATGGAGTTCTATTTGTTCCAAAACCAATTGATACACATTGGTTGTTAAATGGTTCTCTGATATGAGCTGGTAGTATTGTTACTTCATAATAAAATACATTTGATTGTATTAATTCTGTAGTATCATCGGTAGTAATAGGTATAGTAAAAGGAACTGCATCTTTATCACAGCTAGGCACACGTCTATTTGCATATAAAATTCTATTACCAGGTTCCCCTAAAAAAGAATAAATATTATTAGATTTGTTTACAGTATCATTTTTTGATAGATATTCTGTTTGAAATTCATAAGGGAGAGGGGCAAATGAAATTAATGATAATAGAGGTTTATTTACCTTAATATTTTCATAAATTGGATTATGTTGATGGTATAACTTTGTAATATATTTTTTAGCCAAATCTTTATTAGTTTGGCAAATACGGAGCAATTCTTTAAACGTTATTTCTGATTCATAAAGCATTATTTATTATAAAATAATAGTTTTTCTTTATAATAAGTAAACAAAAAAATTGAAATAAAATGTGTCTAAGGGGTGTTATAGATTTGTATGTCCAGTTCAACCTTCGGTGTGAATAATACTAAGTACTTCTCCCACGACAACATTACTCTTGTCGTAGGAACCATGGAGGTCAATACCTCCCCGGCCCATTCCATCACCATCAAGCCCCGTATCCAGGATACGGAGGCCCATGTGGTGGTCGACCGCAGCCAGCTGTCGTCCTTCCGCTCGCTGGCCAGTGTTGCACCTGTCTCTAGCCAGAAGGTCTACCTGTATGACCAGACGGCGAACATCGTGTCCCGCTACGAGGCCGGACGCAAGAGCAACACAACTGGTACGCTGACCATCAGCGTTGACCCTGTCACGCTGCTGTGCAACATCGCCATCCCCAAGGTGACGTCTGGCTGTGTCTACCTCCCTCTGTCCAGCTACCCCGCGCTCGGACAGGTGGTGACGCGTGAGAGCCAGGCAGAGCTGCTTGGTCAGGACCTCGACGAGTTCGCTCGCCGCAACGACCTGTCCACCGTCAGCCTGCTCATCACCAAGGCTCTGGAGAAGACGCTCGTCGCGATCGACGCGGAGTTTCCGATCAAGGCCAAGGCGACCTTCAAGAGCTACGAGGTCGTCGAGGTGGACCCCATCACCTACCTCACTGAGCGCCTCTTCGGCAAGGTCATCTCAGGGCATCGTCCCAGCTTCCAGGGCTTCATGAACTTCAGCCCGAGCTTTGACGTGGTCCACTCCCAGGTCCGCTACGAGAGCGACACGGGCAGCACGGTGGCCTTCACCAACCGCCGCGGTGGCCGCATCCAGGTGAACGTCACCGGCCAGAATGCACAGGCGACCTTCATGGTCATCCTGCGCCGCCTGACCGAGGACACGACGGCACTCCCGTCCATCACCGAGGAGACCACGGGCGTCAAGGTTGACTTCCTCCCAACCATGGAAGTTGACCCGTCCACTTTCCCCGGTCTCAACCCGCTCTACCTCCGCAACTACCTGGAGACCATCACCTTCCAGGAGAAGTTCCAGGCTATCGAGGAGAGCAAGCGCGTCGCCTTCATCCAGCAGTCCCCAGCGGTCATCGTGCGCTACCTCTTCACCTCTCCGGAGACTACGAGTGTGGTACCCAAGAACCTGACAGGACTGTGCTCCATGGTCTACAACGACTATGTTGGGGTGATGACGCACATCCGGCGCGCTCTCACAGGAAGTATTGCATCTTCGACTGCAGTGCCTCCTGCTGGTCCTCTGCGTCGTCAGTATGCAGCGCACGACTACAACTACGGAGGCCTCGGTCCTACGAGCAGTGCTGTTCCGGCAACCCCTCCCTACGTCGGACGCGTGCCCAGCGGTGGTGGTGCCTACCTGGAGCAGGCCTGCTCTCTGATGCCTGAGGCCGAGGACTAGTCTCCTGACCCTGCAAATTCTTTTATCACAAAAAAAATGACCAAATGAAAAAAATATCTAACCATTATTAATTTAATATAATAATATGTGGATTTTAGAATTAATAGGAGGTGCGGATAAGCCACAATGGACAGTGCTTAGACATAATGGACCAATGTTTCCACCTGAATATGAACCACACAAAATACCTGTGTTCATAAATGGGAAGGAAGTAGTTCTTCCAAAGAAAGCCGAAGAATATGCAACAATGTTTGCTAGATACTTGGGAACACCATATATGGAATCTAATATGTTTAAAAAAAATTTTTGGAAAGACTTTAAACCTACACTTGAGAATATCAGTGTTGCTTCATTAGATGAAATTGACTTTTCTCCTATTAAGAAATTTCTTGATAGGGAAAAAGAAAAGAAGGCGGAAATGTCTAAAGAAGAAAAAGAATCTATAAAAGAAAAACAAAAAGAAATAGAAGAACCTTATAAGAATTGTGTTATAGATGGTTCTCAACAAAAAGTAGGTAACTTTAAAATTGAACCACCTGGTATTTTCATTGGTAGAGGAACCCATCCAAAACTTGGTAGAATTAAAAAAAGAATAACACCAGAAGATGTAACCATTAATTTAGATAAAGAATCTCCTATTCCTAAACCTAATGTTCATGGTAATTGGGGTAATGTTATTCACGAAAGAACTGTTATTTGGTTAGCAACTTGGAAAGAAGAAATTACTGGTAAAAACAAATATGTATTCACTTCATTAGATTCATTTTTCAAATCTAAGAGCGATGAAGAAAAATTTGACTTGGCAAGACAATTAAAAAGAAAAGCTAATGCTATCAGAGAACAATATGAAAAAGATCTTAAAGATGATGATATGAGAAAACGTCAATTAGCAACTTCTTTATATTTTATTGATAGTTTAGCATTACGTGTAGGTGGTAAAAAAGATTCGAAAGAAGAAGCTGACACTGTTGGTGTTACCTCATTACGTGTTGAACATTTAACTTTAATGGAAAATAATACTATCAAGTTAGATTTCTTAGGTAAAGATTCAGTAAGATATTGTCGTAAGGTAAATGTGATAGCTGATGTTTATAAGAATTTAGAAGACTTTGTTAAAAATAAAAAATCCAAAGAAGATTTATTTGAATTAGTTAATTCAAGTTCACTTAATGATTATTTAAACTCATTTTTAAAAGGTTTAACAGCTAAAGTTTGGAGAACATACAATGCTTCTGTTTTATTCCAAAGAGAATTAGACAAAATTAAAGAAGAAAAGATAGATGAAATAGATCCTAATGAAAAATTAAGTTTTTTGATTTCTATGTTTAACCAAGCTAATACAGCAGTAGCTTTATTATGTAATCATCAAAAAGCAGTAAGTAAAACTCTGGATGATCAAGTAGATAAAATAGATGCTAGAATTAAAGAATTAAAAAAGAAAAAAGCCAAGTACCAAGAAAGGAAAGATACCGAAAAAGCAGAAAAGATAGAAACCAAAATTAAACTTTATAAGCTTAAAAAAGATACTAAATTAAAAATGAAGAATGTTTCTTTATCAACATCTAAAAATAACTATATTGATCCAAGAATCATATTTTCTTTCATAAATAAATTTGAAATACCACCTGAAAAGTTATTTACTCAACAATTAATTGATAGATTTAAATGGGCTTCAAGTGTAGATAAAGATTTCCGTTTTTAATAAAATAATATAGGCTGTAATTAAAATTTTTAACATAGACTCTTCATCATAGAAGTAATATTTGTAACAATAGATTGATTAAAATTTTGTTCCATAATATGATTTACAGTTGAGATTGGAATTTCAAGTGCTTCTGATGCATCAAGCATAATCATCATGATAAGTTCCTTCAGATTATCTAAAGTTACATCTTTCTTAATTGAATATATCATTGACATTTCTTCAACGATATCTTTAATATGAGCCGTATCAAAATCAGTCATTTCTAGTTCTCCGTTAATCATTCGTATGTAACGACAGATGTAATAAGATACTAGATTTACACGTCTTACAAGAATATCTTTGAAAAAATCTTCATTAATCTTCTTAAGTTTTACAAGTGATTCGAATTTGTTTTGAAAAAAGTTATCTTTGCTATCATATTCGATTGTGTATTTGTCAAAATCTACAAAACACCCACCATCATTTTGAGTTACATCAAAAAGTACATTTTTAAGAATACTTTGTTTATCAAAGATATCAATAAGTTTCAGATATGCTTTTGCAATATCGCAACCAGAATAATCTTGAACAATTAGTTTGATATTCTTTTCAAGAGCGTAATTCACAAGTCCATACAGGAATAGTGAATCAAGCTCATATTTTTCAGTTTCATCTCGTCTATTGTAAAAATAATACGGTTGGTTGATTGCAATTACCGTATATTCGCCATTTTCGAGAACTCGATATTTTTCATCAGTATCTGTTTGCACCAGCATCATTTGAGATTCAAGTTTTAGAGGAGATTCGAGCATAGGATCCATAAAAATGTAGATTTTATTTTTACCTTCGAATTTATTCATAAACTTTGGGTTCTGTTGGTTATTTGAAGGAGTAATATCTTTATAGTAACCCATAAAACAACCTACAGCGAAGTAAATTACATCAGGACTGTTCTCATTGAGAACTTTCATGGTATTTGTATAGATTTGTTGCATTAAATTACTTCATTATATTGATGGTAAAATTTTTTCAATTTTTTGATATAAAATATATCTTTTATATTAATGGCAGATAAATTATTCAAAACATTTAAAAATGATATGTATGATACCATTTATGCATTAGGGGATATTCATGGTGATATTATGCCTTTAGTAATTTGTTTAAGAGATTGTTGTAAGGTTATAAAAAAGAAAAAAGGTTTTGATTTTCATCAAAATAGAGAAGATAGCGATTTAATTGCAGAAATGTCTAAAGAATGGGATGACCCAACTTTTAAAGAAGATTTAAATTATGAATGGTGTGGTGAAAAATCCGTTGTAGTTTTCTGTGGTGATTTATTGGATAATGTTAGAGGTAATATTGAAAGAAAACCACAAGAATTTCCTTTTGAAGAAGCTCGTGTTTTAAAATTCATTAATTCAATCAATAAACAAGCAATGAAAGCAGGTGGTCGCTTATATAAAGTTTTAGGTAATCATGATTTATATAATTTAAATGGAAGAACTAAAACTGATTATTCTTCGATGGTTTCTAATTATGCTAAAACATATCCTGGTTATTTTCAAGGCGCTGATGGTAGATTAGATTATTTTAGTAAAGGTAAACCTGGTGCTAAATTATTAGGCGAAGACGGTGCTTATATTTTCTTAATGATAAAAGATTTTATTTTTGTTCATGGTGGTATATCAAGTGGTTTATTAAGTTATCATAATATAATCAATGCAAATGAAGCATTAATGAAATATATTTATGATGAATCAAATACTGTTTTTGATGCAGAAAGTATTGATTCAGAAAATTTATTAGTATTATCTCCTTTTACTCACGATGGTATTGTATTAGATAGATTTTTTGGTTTCAAACAAGAAGATGTTACTGAAGAAGAGATGTGTTTAAGTTTATATAACAAATTCAAATCATTATGTAGAGAGTTATTAGAAGAATATTCTAAATATACTGAAATACAAATTAATAAATATTCATTATTACCTTCATATCCAGTATGTAATCCTAAAAATATGAAATTAGTAATAGGTCATTGTAATCAAAATAAATTAACATATGATAGTAATATGATATATCGTTCAACATTCACCAAAGTTATATCAAGTGATATGGATGAAGGATTTTATTATAATGAAGAATTTGGAGAACTTGTAGAAGATGAAAGTACAACCATACCTACTGGAATATATGGTGTTACAGTAAGTTGTGGTGATAGAGATGATGATTTAAATATGGATAAAAATAAACCTTCTATTTTTAGAGTAGATGTAGGAATGTCGCGTGGATTTAATATGCAAGCACCATCGGAAGAATTCTTATATTCTAGAACCCCTCAAGTATTAAAAATAGATTATTCTGATTTATTTACACCAGTAGTATCAATAGTAAAATCAACTTATCAAAATTCTTTGCATCATATGAGAGATTGGGGGGTAAATCCTTATGAAAAGAAGTATCTCAAGTATAAAAACAAATATTTAGGCTTAAAAGAAAAAGTAAAAAAAATGAAAAATTATTAAATTTAATATATATCATATTATATATGTTATCTGATACAACTGTAGATAATATACTTAATTACTGGTTTCCTAACCAATTATACAATAAGTTCTGGTTTGCAACAGATTCGCAAGTAGATAATTATATAAATGATACCTATTATGAAACAATGGTAAAATTATTTGACTACTTGAAAACCGAAACTAATGATTCGCTAGAAAAATTAAAGAATAAACAATTAATTGCATATATAGTTGTTTTAGACCAGTTTTCTAGAAACATAGCAAGAGTAAATCAAAATGTTGATAATACAGTTATTTCTGAAATGACTTTGTTAGCTTCAAAGCTTTCTAATTTATGGATCAATAAAAAAATATATTTGGTTGAACCAATTAATCAAACAGTTTTTGCATTGATGCCACTTCGTCATTCATTCATGCTACATGATTATAAAGTAATTCTGGATGTTCTAGAGGAGGTCAAAGATAAAGAAACAGAAATTTATAAAAAATTTAAGGCTCAAACTGTTAGAAGATATAATCTACTCACTTGATTTATTTCATATATTGTGGAATTATTTTCGTACAATTATCATTTTTATCACGAAGTAATACAGTTGAATAATCTTTTGATTTAGCATAACTTACCATCCAGTTACCAACTAAATTAGCATCATTGTGAATAACACCACCTGGTGTATATAATCCAGTATTCCAAGGGATAATAAAACCGCTAAGGCGAATTTTATTTTCTACTTTTTTTCCCAAGACAATGTAACCTTTATTATCACTATTTAATGGAGAATGATAATGAGGATTATCGTGATATTCTAAATATTGTCCACCACCTAACTCTTTTTCTTGAATGTAATCTTTAACATAATTTTGTCCAATAGATATATAAGTTAATGGTAACAAATATTTATTAAATTCAAATTTAATTAATTCATGAACATTGAATAATTTAGCGCCATAATAATTCACATTATTTTTATTAGCAAAATTGATAGGTAGATTAATAGTAGGATATGTTTCTAATCTACCAAAATTACCTAAAATATTTGAGTTATTAGAAATAATATTTTCTTTATTATCCCAAATATTTTCTATTTCAGTATATTTTGGAATCTCATTCTGACAAACATATGGCTTTGTAATTCTGTATTCAGGAAGAGGAATCAAATGATTTCTCAAAACTTTATAATTTACATAAGGACAGATTACTTGGACAATTTTATTAGTCACCATATGTGAATCAACAGACTTTCCAAACCGTTTAACAATTATATCGGAGAAATTTGTCATTATATATTTGATATCTATTAGTTAGATTTATTGTATCAATTTTTTTATTTCTTGCAAACTTTTAATCTAAAATAAGTTAATGGAAGATTATTGGTCTAAAATTAAACCAGAATTAATAAAATTAGGATTTGACATTGATGATGATTTTTTATCAAAATTAGCATCAAAAGATAAAGAATATATTAAATCTAAAATAATTAAATCCCCAACATTATTTTATGAATTTGATAATGATATGAATTTAACAAAAAATATTATTATTAAAAAATGTGATAAAAGTGGTGAGGTAATAAAAAAATTTATAGGTGATACTCCTTTAGGTCGTGGGTCTTATAATCAAGTTTATTCTGCTCTTGATACATCTACAGGAAGATCATATGCTTATAGATTTGCTTTAAATAAATTAGGAAAAGTCGATGAGTTAATTGATGTTTATATTGAAACTTTTATCCAATCATTCTTTAGTATATATCAAAAACTTTATTTACAAAATGATAAAATGGATTTAGAAAATAATTGGGGTATAAATAATATTTTAAGAATTAAACATTTTGGATATGATACACATAATACCACTATAAGCACCTTAACTGATAAAATGGATGGAACATTATATGATGTTTTAAGTATAAGTGGAATGGCACACCCGCCTAAAATACAAATGTTAATAAAATGTTTAACTCAAATGACTTGTTTAATTGAACATTTACAAGAAAAATTTAAATTTGTTCATAATGATTTTAAAGCAAACAATTTATTTTATAAAATTATAGATGAATCTAAATCAGATAAATTTACAGCTGATAATTTACATTTCTTCATTGCTGATTTTGGAGCATCTAGATTTGAAATTAATGGACATGTTATTTTCGGAAATACTGGTTTATCAAAAGATACTAGTTTCAATCCTCGTAAAGATTTAAACTTATTAATTAATTCATTATATTATTCATTAAATGATGCAATGTGGGTTTTTAGTTTTTTCGGTCGTTTTACATTAAATCCGGCTATACCTAGAAATCAAACAGAATTTACAAAATTATATTATTTAGGAACTGCAGATATTTTGGATATTTATGAACCGAAAAATTTTAAACTCTTTTTAACTACACACTTTAGAGCTGTATTCAAATGTTTAGAAGAACTCGGACTCAATGATGATGTTGTTTTAACTTTCTTCGGTGCAAAGTATAAAATTCACTATAAGAAATAATTTTCTACAATATAATATATATGGATAAATCTGGAAAATGCTCTTCTGGTAAATGTGCCGTTCCTAATTCCGATAAATGCACTGCACCTAACTGCGATAGTAGTAAATGCTCTTTGCCTAATAGCAGTGGTAAATGCACTACTAAACCTAAGGATGATGGCAAGAAGAAAGATAAAAAATAAAAAATTGATTTATTAATACTTTGTCTTGAATGAAATAGTATTAATGAACCTACCTAATAATGTTTTTCCTTATAATTTCACCTCTCTATTCGAGACGAGTGAACTTTTCTATGATACATCAACTAAAATGCATGTAGTCATGTTTGGTCTTGTATACGGGCTTACAGTTGCTGTAATCATTTCTAGTTTCTTATACAAAAAGCAAATTAAAACTGATTATATCAAAGAAACACAAGTAAATGTTTCTAAAACTGATAATGTTGTTGATTATAAATTTTCAGATGAAAATTATGAAGTTTCAAAAGATAATGATTCTGAATATGAAAAAGATTCAGAAGATGATCAAAGTTCAGTTGAAGATGATACAAAATCTCAAGAAGATGTTACAACCAATGAAGTAGTAGAAACTGTTCAAGAAGAATATCAGGAGCTTTCTAGTCTTTTCCAATATAGTTTAACCCGTAGACAATTAGTTAAAGTTGTTGGTTACAAATTTAGAAACCTGAGAAAGAAAGATTTAGTTAAATTAGCAATTGAAAAGGTTAAGAGTGATGCGATTAATAATGCTTTAGAAAATTTTAAATATTTCAATCCTTCCCTAAAAGCTTATGTAAAAACAAATCGTAGAGTCTACCAAAATGAATTACAACAACTTTTTAGTAATTCGGAAAATAATTTTAATAAAAATCTAGTAAATAATAATGGATAACATAATAATTAATATAGATTCTAGATTTAGAAATAAGCAGTTATATACCAACTCTGGAAAGTTTGTTCATAGTTTAAGTGAACCAATTAAAAACTGTAAATATATTAGATTATCAAGCATCGAATTTCCAAACTTGTATTTTACATTCACAGAAAAAAAACAAAATATTTCTTTTAAAATTACTAAAGGTGTAGAAACATATGATTTAAAAATAGAAGAAGGTTATTATTCTGCGGATACTTTAATAGATGAAATTCAGAAACAATTAGATGATGCAAATACTACATTATCTGCTAATTTTGAAATCGTATTCAATTATAATAATGGTTTCATAACTATAAAAGATGATACTGATTTTTCAATAGATTTTTCAAATGGAACTTCAAGATATCCTTCATTAGGTTATCAATTAGGATTTCGTCAAGATACATACAATGCAGAATCAACAGTAATTTCAGGTTCACCAAAATATGCAATAACCTCCGAATCTCAATTAGATGCTATTGGTGATAACTATTTATTTTTAAAAATAAATGACTATGGTGTAATATATCATGATTTTGAAGACGTCTTAATAAAAGACAATTTAGGTAATATTATTGAAAGACAAAAATATGTTGGTAATAAAAACGTATTCGCAAAAGTTGTTATCAATTCAAATAAAGGTGAACAAGTATTTGATAATGGTTCTAACTTTTTAACTAAATCTTTTGTATTTAGACAACCAATTGATTTAGCTAAATTTGCAATCGAATTAACAGATCCAAAAGGTAATACAGTAGAAATGGTTCATATGGATTATTCTTTTACTTTAGAAATTGGTGTTATTTATGATTTATCTTTAACTTATGAATCAACTGATATAATGGCAAATAAATTTTTATTAAATGGATTACCTAATTTACCTACAATGGATAAAATCAAAAAGAATACTCATTCTTTGAATATCACTAATGAAATGGCTAATCAATCTCAAAATCTTAGTAATTATAAAATTATAACTAACGATAATTTTGTTGAAGAAAATTTAGCTCATGATTTAGAAACATTGAATGCATTATTTGAATCTGTTGATGATAATGAGTCTACATCAAAAAAATCAAAAGATTCTAAAGAAAAAGATAAAAAGAAAAAGAAAAAATCATATAAGTTTAATTATTAATTAATTTTGTTTTATATTAATTAATATTTATACTGTTCTTTTAATTTCTAAAAGTAATGGAATATTATATTTACCATCATTTATTTTTGACCCACCGTAACTAGTAGATTCAAATAATACTTTTAATGTTTCTTCTAAATCTAATAATTCACCTGAAAAATTAAATGGTATTAATATATTTGTTTCATTTATAGCTCTATTAAAATTATTTTGTGTTTGTTCAATGGGTTCTGATTTTAAATTACTAATGTGAAAATTCAATAAATCTTTTTTATATTTATTGATTATTTGTGAAAATTGTTCTGAAAACAATTTATAAATATTATTTGTTTTACTATATTCGAAAACATTTTTAAATCTCGCATCTCCAAATAGTTTTATAGATAGAATTTCATAAATACGATTAGCAAAAGTATCCATATTATTATTGATTCCAATTGAAACACAATCAGGATTAGCCTCTTTTAATAAACTAGCTTTAATATCAAAAATATTAATTAATTCATTATTAATTTTAATAGTTATATATACATCATTATTCGTTTCATTTAAGTTTCCAGTAATTATTTGCATTTCTTTTGTTAAATATATTGTAACAATATAATCGAATTTTATTTTATAGTCTTCTATTAAATTTTTATCTTCAAAACTATCAATAAAATAGATTGGTTTTTGAAAAGTAATTTCACTCATTAACTATTATAATAATTTATTTTTAACTCTTTTTTATTAAATACAATTTTGAAGGTAAAAAAATACCATTTTCTGGTAAACCATATTCTTTTATATATTTGATATAATCTTGATTTAGTTTTATATTCGATTCGATATTTATTTTATCAGTTATGAAAACTTCTTTATTATCAGAATCTGGAATTATGTTAACGGTATCTTTAATTTCGAATATTTCTCTTTCTTTACTTCTTGTAAAATCATTGTCAATATATATTAATAAATTTTTTAATGGTAAATAAGTATTATAATTTTGGAAATCTTTTAACAAATTCATTTTATTCAACAAATTATCAATAGATTTCATTAATTTACTATTATCTACTCCTTGAATAAATTTTTTATTTATTTCGGTAATTTCTTTTATGTAAATATTTTTGGTTGAGTAATAAAATTGTTTTTTATTTGATTTATTTTTATTATGTGGATAAAATACAGCATTTTTATTTGTTGGATTCATTAATAAATAATACATATTATTTTTAAATTAAATAGTAGTTTGTATGTTATTTTTGATCATATTTAACATATTTATCATAATGCTTTTTTTTTCTGGAACTATTAATTTAATTTTTTTTATTAAATAATCTATTTCTTCAATAATTGAATCTTTATCATAAGTATTATCATTAATATCTTTGTTAATTTTTGTAAAATCTTTCATATATTTCATTTCTCCAGTAGTAAAATTAGTATTTAGAAATGTTTTCATTATTATATTGTAGTAGAAAAATTGATTTATTGTTTAATTGAATTATTAATCAATAAACTAATGGCAAAAAATACTGGTAACGATAGTCGTCAAGGTGCAGTTAAAGAACGCTCCCAAACTTTTAATCCTAAAAATAATTGTTATGTAAAACGTGATACAACTACTGGTAAATTTATTTCTTGTAAAAAAGATGAACCTTTTAAAGGTGTAACTAAAGAAACCAAAAAAGGTATTATAGCTGATGCATTACCTAAAGATTCTAAAAATTAAAAAATATTTTTAATTCTATTAGCTAAATTTTGAAATAATGTTTTACTTGAATCAGATATTTTATACATATAATATAAAAACAATAAAACTAAAAAGAAATTTAAGATTCCTAATGAAAATTCACCTGTTTTAAATTCAACACCAAAGATAGTTGTAGTTTGTGTTCGGGCTTTTTCTTCGATTACTTTATCTACTATTGGTGTAATTATATTATTAGCAAATTTTAAAAATATTTGGTTTACTTGTGTTGCTAAAACAAATGCTAATCCTGTTTGAAAAACATTTTTTTCTAGTAAAAAATTTATGAAACCAACTATTTCTTCATTAAAATTTTTTAATATTGCAGACATATTAATATAGTTTATATATTTTTTATTTTTTTATTCTATTATAATGAATGATTGTATTATATGTTATGATGAAGGTATAAATTTAATAAAACCGTCTGCTTGTAATTGTTTAGTATTTATGCACAATAATTGTTACACAGAAATGAAAAACAAATTAGGTATAATCTGTCCAATTTGTAGAAAAAAAGAAATCAATATTCCTTTTAATAATGATAATGTTAGAATTATAGCAGTAGAATTTAGATTTCCGAGAAATGTTTATACAATAGTATATTGTGTTGGTTTTTTTATATTACTAAGTTTATGTTTGTTGTTTTATTTTGTGGTATTCATTTTTAAAAATAGTTTAATAATTTTACCGTGTTTTTTTATATATTATATAATTTTCTGATATATTTTAATGAAATCAATAAGAATTTATACAGGTGGTTATTTTAATGATGTTCCAATTAATGATCCTGCAATGATTAGTCAAAATTCATCTATTCTAACAACTAATAAAGATTTGGTAAATTCAGATAAAAATTTAATTGATCCTAAAATGAATGCATTTAAATTATTAAATATAGTTCAATTAGTTGCACAAGAATATATAAGTGAAATAGCTGCTTTAGAATCTGAAGAAAAAAAATATCAAACAGAAATTGATGCTATTCAATATTTACCAACTGATTTAGAAATTTATAATAAGATGAAAGAAGTTAAAGGTTTACAATCAAGATTGTCTAAATTTGAGTCATCGTCAGTAAGTGAAGGACAAGTCAAAGGAAAAGCTGGTAAAGCATCAAAACCAGGAAAGGGCGATACTAAAGAATCTTTAACAGAAAAATTAACAGCTTTACAAACCGAATTAATTGGTTTAAAAAAATTATCTGAAGAAGAAATAGCTTTAATACAAAAAAAAGAAACATTAGAAGAACTTAAAAAAGTTCCTAAAGAAGCTAAAGAAACAAAAGTTGATATGTTAAAAAGAATAGAAAAATACATGGATGATAATTTAGATGAAGAAAAATTAAGATGTGAATTAGATGTTGTAAATAAAAAAATTTCTGAAATTCAAGATTCATTAGACAAAAACGAAAGATATGACCTATTTGATAAAATTATTGATTATATGAATAAAAACCCTGTTTTAGTTCCAGATGAAAAAAAAGTAGGAGCATTTGTAAATAAAGCAGAATATCCTGGACAAAATGATATTAAATGTGAAGATTTATCTGGTAAAGGATTAGGATGGTTTGTTAATCAAAAAAATAAAATGAATAAAGAAGCCGGATTAGATAATGAACAAAAAAAATTAGCTGAAATAACAACTAAATTAGGTTTAGTAAATACAATTACAAAAGTAGATATTAATGAAAGCACATTTAATTCTAAATTAGATAAGTATTTTTATTTAATAGAAAAAACTGGCAAACAATTAAATTATGATAAAGTATTTGATGCATTAGTTGGTTTTAGCACATGGAATACAGAAAAATTCTCTTCATTATATGAAATAGACCCTGCTACAGGAGCAAAAAAAAATTTTATAATCGTTGAAGAATTTAATTCCGAATTTTATGAAATTTATCGTTCAACTGATTTAATTAATATACCAGGGGATAATGTATTTATTTTTGATAGAACAAAGTTTACTTTTACAACTGATAAAGCAAGAATTACAGATATGTCACAAATTACAAATAAAATAAATGTATATCCTGTTTTCTACAGTGGTTGGGCTTCTTTCTCTGGGGCTATGATTGATGGTTTAATTTTATATTCAAAAATTAATAATTTACCAAATTATACAAGATATTATAAAAAAATGTTCGATCAAGAAAGATTTATGAAATGGTTGAGAAAATACTGTGATTTAGGCGAACGCGACAGACAACATATTTATTATACTAAACCATCTCCATTTATAACTTTTATTGTTGCAAACTCGTTTAAAAAATACTTTGACATTTTAGAAGATACTGATTTTTCTTTACAAGACGAGGAATATTTTTCTCCTGAGTATATAGTAGATATATTTTTCAAAGAGAAAATTAATGAAGAAAATATGAGCAGTTTTTGTACTAATATTGAAAAGGATTTTTTAACAATCGAAGGAAAAACGAATGATATTAAAATTTCAAATTTAATAAAAAAATATATTAACTCAAATACAGACATATCAATAGAATCGATCATTTATGTTTTACATAAATTAGAAAGTAATCATAGTTATAAAGATATTACAGTTAGAGCTATTACAATTTTAGAAAAAATACAAGAATCTAAAGAAATGTTAACAAGTGCCTATAATTTTATAACATTAAATCATTTATATTCTAATTTTAAAACTGAATCATTTAAAAAAGATAATGCTTTTAAAGATTCTGTTGAAGAAATTAAATTTTCTAAAATATTCAATGAAACATTATCTGAATTAAATAAATATATTAACTATACATCAAATCAAATATTTTGTTTATTTTTTATGGATTTGTTAGATGATTATTTATCTTTTGCTAATTTATATATACCTGATGAAAAAGAATTGAAAGTTAAATATGAAAAAACTGATGTTAAAATTAAATTGAAAAAATGTCTGATGAATTTATTATGTTCATTTTATTGTTACATGATTTATAATGATGGAACTATCCCAAAATTAATAAATTATCAAATACAATTTAGAAATTTTGATGAAGTTACTTCAGTTAATGATGCGTCTGTTAGTATCGGTTTAAGAGTTCGTGATGTTCGTGTAGATTATTCTCAGAATAAAAGAACTAAAATAGAATTTTTAGAAGCATATCAACTTATTTTTGGAGGTAAAATTGATGGATTTGAAAATTATAGTTTTCGTGAAAATATATTATATCATAGTTTTAAAGATCCTCGTGGTGTTACATCCGATCCAGAAGTTGGATTAGGTAGACCAATGTGTGGTGAAGTAACAATATTAAATTTTATGAACTTTTTATTATTTAATCAAACAACTAAAAAAATAGATTATACTTATCTTCCTGATGTAACACAAGCTAATAATATTCCATTAGTTGATTTTTATAGAAAATATAGTGACATTAAATTGTATAATAAAGATAAAACATTAATTAATACATTTTTTGATTTTTATAAACATATACCTTTTAAAATTATACCAGGGTTAGATGATGATGTAACAGATCAATGGGGAAATTACGATAGTATGTACGGACTATGCGTTTTTAAATATAATACACAAAACACTGTTGGCAGTGATACATTTATAGACGAAGGGATTGAATTAAGATGCACTTATTTTAATTTATTAAGAGTTTTATCATATGTATTAAAATTAGAAGCTCCATTAGATTTTAAAAATATTGAAGCTAATTATGGTAATGATGCATTTTTAACTAATGCTTTGAAACAAATAGTATTATTATTTAAAAATCCAAATGTTACATCATTTGTTAGTGATTATAGTGTGGATAAAACGCCAAAAACTATTCCATTAAATGTTACATTTAAAGGTTGCTATTTAATGTTAGGACGTCACTCAGAATTCCATTTAATTAAAAGTTCTAAATTTAGCGATATTGAGAAAAAATTCGGAGGATATAATACAATATTCAATAATTTCAGAGGAAGAGGTGGAATAGGACAACAAACATATGATGTTTATTCAAGTGTATTTTTATCAACAATGAAAGATAATACATTTTATTCTCAAATAAATTTTAAAACTTTGGATGAAGATGAAATAATAAGATTAATCAATGCATTAGATAACGAGTTTGAGGAATTGTATGTAAATCAAAGAGTTATAAAAACTGTTTTTGAATCTAAAAAATATAAATTAGCGAATTTATTATTTGATAAATTTATGTTAAATAGAGAAAGTTTATATTTTTACTTTCAAAATAGATTAGAAAATGGTCAAGATATTGAAGAACTTATTGAAAAATATTCTTTTACATATAAAAAATTAACTAATGATATTTTATCTTTAATTATTTCGAAAAATAGAAAAGATATTGTAAAGAATTTAATTAGTTGTGGTAAAATTGATTTCTATTCTACATATGATTTTCATATGATACAAGATAAGGAAATGTTTGATTTATTGTCAACAACTATTTCTGATAAAGGAAGATTTGAACAAATTGATCATTATTTTAATTTAATTAGTCCATATTTTACTACTAGTAAAAAAGAAGATGTATCTTTAGAAAATATAAAATATATTAGTAATTCGATTTTTAGAAAATTATCAAAAAAAATTCCATTTATATCCAGTATGGCGGAAACATATAAATTTAAAAATTTGGAAATTATTTTAAATAAACTACAAGAAGCTGGGATTGATGTAAATAGATATATAAATGAATCATTTACTTTACCAGGTCCAGGTTTCTTATTAAAATATGTTTATAAATATACTACTGTATTAACATTGAAAAAATATTGGAAAGATTATGATAGCTTTGAAAATATGTATACATTAGAAGATATGGCAAATCAAGCATTATATAATTTTACATTAGCTAAATCAAAAATAGATGATTTTGACGATACATTGAATCTATTGTGTTATATTGGTGAAGTTAATGAAAATGCTTTTAAGAATGCTTTAAGACATTACACAAATGGTTTAATTGTAAAAAGTGAATTAGGAACAATAGCAAATACATACTTTTTACATTTATTTTATAATAAATTTTCTTCTATAGTTTCTTCTGATGTTAATTTATGTGTTTCTATCTGTAAAGAATATATGTATAGAATAAATGATGAAATTATTAATCATGTTTTTTCAAAAGAACCAGAAAGTGTTAGACCAACTATGAGAAAAATGATAATGGAATATCAAAGACTATATATTGAAAATGAAAAAATATATAAACTATTATTTATGAAGAATTTTGAAATAAACGATGGTTATGCAGTATCACTAATTCAAATTGATTTAAATATGAATATTTTCGGACGCAAAAAAGGGTTAAATAATCCTGATTTATTAATTGAATTATATGAATCAGGAAAGTTAGATTGGTTTGATTTAGTTGAGTTAAATGATGGTTCTGATGAATTAACAAATTATATTGTAGGTAATGTATTAAATTTTAAAAAACTACTAGAACCTCCAAATACATCTTTTAAAACAAGAAAAATACGTGAATTAAATCAACCAGCTTATATAAAAGCATTAATAAAATGTTATTTTGGTTATACAAGTTATAATATTAATAAGTTATCAAGAAGATTGACTATTACAGATCCTAAATATACACAATCCCACATTCAGAAAAATTTAATGAAAGTATTTAATTATGGTCTTACTAACGTAGTATATAAACCTCCTAAAAGTGAATTTACATACTCATTATATAAATTATTAAACAGATTTTCTGAGACAGAAAAGATTTTTATTAAATGTGTTAAATCTTTATTAAAATCAAAATATTGGGGCAATCTAAGTGACCAATTATACGGATATGATAAAGATTCAATAAAATCATCATTTGATAAAGTAGTAAAAAGAATGTATCTTTATAAAAACACAGATACTGACATAACTCTAGAATCTGTGAAAAAAATACCAATCAAAACATTAATAACAAATATTGGCAATACAGATTTAGAAGAAATTAGAGTAGTATTGGGTATGCATTAAAATTAAGTATATAAACATAATTTATCATTTTAATCAAAAAAATTGAAATTTGAACTATCTACATGTTCCTTAGATTCAAGACCAAATACGGCGTGCCGGACGTCTACTCCAAAGCTTGGTTAACCCTGCGGGGTGATCAAGTTGAGGGGCGGGGTTGTATATGCTGTCAGAGGGCCGTTGGGTCTATGGCGGTGTGTGTAGCTCCGGGATGCGGCAAGTTGGAGAAAATAAGCGGGGTCTCTGCCCCGCTGAAGATAACCAATAAGCCGTGACCAAAGTTGGAAACGTGCAATAGTCACGCAACCTGAGAATTTAACAAAAAAGGACTGGTCCGCACCTTTGACTCGTGAAGTTGAGGTGTGACTGGGCTTTCCGTGGCTGCCCAAGTGGCCATGGTCGTCGCTGGGTCAGACCCAGGACGTAAGTCGGAGCCCTTCGGGGTGGCGAATTTGCCTGGGCCCACGAAGGTCCTTCCGATGTAACCAGTGCAGGATTGTTGAAGGAAGTGTAAAAACTTTCCTAAAGCAATACCATGAGAGGCCTTTACGCGGCGCACTGGATAAGTAACTCCCTTATTAAATTAAGGGAGTTAATAGAAAGTTTACTTTCCATCCCTTACTTTAATAATCGAGCGAAACCAACTCTCAAAAATAACATCAACATTTAGATTAATCAAACAAAATATATAAAATTTTATTTATTTTGTAGGATTAAATAATATGGAAAGTGGTGATACTGATATTTTAAATTCTGGTGTAAAAAATATATTTGAAAGCTTATTCAGAAAAAATGTTTTTACAGTCATATTATTTGTTATTTTAGCGAATGGATATTCAAATATACCAGGAATGAACGAATTACTAACTGATATATTCAGTTCACATATTTTAAGGACATCAATAACATTTATTTTATTTTTCCAGATTATAGATAATGTTGCTGATAGTGTTATTTGGACTATTATAATTACCTCTATATTATATCTAATTGAATATAACCATACAGAAAAACAAAAACTTAAACAAAAATAGGTTCCCAATCAATAAGAATCTTACAATATTTTGATGGTTTATTAATTACACTAATAGTGTTAATAATTTCCTTGATTTTTTTACAACCTTCTTCAAATTTATAATTATTTACTTTATTATATTTATTTATATAACTTAAAGCCGATATTGTATCTTCATCTATATTTTCCAAATAAAAACATATTGGATTAGCTATTAAATATAAAAAATTTTGTTTAACATTACTTTTACCACCAGTAAAATAATATATTAACGCAGGTATTTCATTCAGATTAAATATTTTATTTGTTAATTCATTAAATTTTTTAAATATAAATTCTCGTTGATTTTTTATATGGTGACGAATAGTTAGTTGTTCATCTATTTTAAGTTCTATTTTATTTATTAAATTTTCTAAATCACTTTCAGAACTAACTGGTTCAATAACTTTGATTTTAGTTCTCTTCATCTATTAATCTATAGAATTTTTTCTTTATTTTAAGAAATATATAAATAATAGTAATATGAATATTATAATTGGTGATAGTCATTCAAAATATATAAAAATAACTAAAGGAATTCATTATTTATGTTTAGCTGGTTCAGCAAAAGGATTAAACAATAGTAATTCAAAATCAAATTATAATAACTTAATATTACAATTTGTAAAAAAAATGTTTTACACTAATTTAATTTTTTTATTTGGTGGCGTTGATTTAGAATTTGTTTTTATAGATAAATATGTCAAAGACAATAATATTGATTATGAAGAATTTAATTTAAATGTAATTAATAACTATTTGTCATTTATAACAAAAAATTTTTATGATAAAAAAGTTACAATATTATCTGTTGGATTACCATGTGTAGATGACGATAACTTTGTCAAAGTTTATATTAATAATGGTGGAAGACTTTTAGATTTTGAAAATATAGACCCAGAAGAATTAAAAAATAGTAACTTAAATATACCAAATATATTTACTAGAACAGAGATTACAATTGATTTTAATAAAAAATTAGAAGAAGAAATTAAAAAAATAAATAAACCTAATATTCAGTTTTTAGACATTACTACTTTTACATATGATGAAGAACTAAAGAGAATAAAAGATATTTATTTTACAAAAAAAGATAATCATAATTATGTTAGAAATAAAGATTTTATTAAAATCATTGAAGAACATTTATTAAAAAATTGAAGACATATTCCTTTATTATAATTAATTCAATTATAATGAATAATATGAATGGTGTCCAACAAATTGTATATACACAACCATTACCCAGTGCTCCTCCAGTAGTTGATTATAATGAATATTGTTTACAAAGATTCAAACAAATTGCACAACAATTTGAAATCAGACCGGATTTTTGTCAAAAACTCCGTCAATTAGAAGGTTATGAAATTGTATTACTATGTGATGATTCTGGTTCAATGTCCAATATTGTCGATGATAACAAAGATCCTTTCGGTAGAAAACTTACTAGATGGGATGAACTAAGAAATACGGTGAATATTATGGTTGATATTGCTTCCACCCTAGATAAAAATGGACTTGATATTTATTTTCTAAATAGAAACCCTATGTATAATGTAACTAGTTCACAACAAGTGCAAATGTTATTCCAATATCCTCCTTCCGGTTATACACCTCTAGTTCCTGCATTAGATAGAATCTTTCGTGAGAAAGAAGCTGTTATTCGCGAAAAAAAGATGCTTTTAATTATTGCTACAGATGGTCAACCAACAAATGCGAAAGGTGATGTTGATGTTAAAGGGTTTATGTATAAACTTGAACATCGTCCAAAAAATGTATTTGTATCAATTGTTGCTTGTACTGATGACGATGCATCGGTTGGTTACCTAAATAAGATTGACCGTCTTGTTCCGGGTATTGATGTTGTTGATGATTATCGTTCAGAATGTAAAGAAGTTAAAAAACATCAAGGTAATAGTTTCAAGTTTAGCTTTGGAGATTATGTAGTTAAAGCTTTACTTGCACCAATTGATAAATACTTTGATTCTTTGGACGAGAAAAATGTAACATCTGTATGTTGTGGATGTTTATGGTAATTTCGAACTAAAGTTCTTATTATAGTAAATTAATTTATTGATTTTCAAAAACTTTTTTATTTAAATTTCCTCTCTCTCTCTACTATACAAAAAGTGAACAAAAGTGAACTTCACTCGAGTGAACTCACTTTAAAAAACATATAAGAAAATAAAATCTAATATAATTATATACTTAAAAAAGTGAATGGTAATCTTATGTCAATACTGTAATAAAGAATATGCTAGTTATTCGTCCAGAAGTAATCACCTCAAGAAATTTCATAGTGCTATGATAAGCCAAAATATACCTAATGATAAGCCACATAATAAGTCAAATTATAAGTCAATTATAAGCCATATAAATAAAGAAATAATAGATGATTTATATCAGTGTAATTATTGTAATAACACGTATAAACATTTTCAAAGTCGATGGAAACATGAACAAAAATGTAAAATCAAAAATCACAAGAAAGAACCATTAGAAATTAATGAAATTAAAAATGAAAATGAAAAATTAAAACAAGAAATTAATGATTTGAAAAAGACACAAAAAGACGAACTTGAAAAATTCAAAAATGATATATTAAAGTCAATAAAGATACATCCTAAAACATTACAAAAAATTAACAATCAATTAAATAATAATCATATCAATAATGGAACAGTTAATAATATAAATATTGTTCAACTAGGTAATGAAAATCTAGAAGATATACTATCGTCAAAAGAGAAATTAAAGATATTAAATAAAAAAGGAAATAGTTTGAAAGAACTTGTCGAATTAGTCCATATATCAGACAAGTATACTCAGTTTAAAAATGTTTACATAACAAATTTACAAAATACTATTGGATATAAATTTGATTCGAAAAATAATCAATTTATTGCTGTTAACAAAAGTGATTTATTAGATGATATAATAGATTGTAGAATGTGTGATATTCAAACATTTTACAATGAATTAGGAACTAATTTTGATGAAGAAACTAAAAAGATAATTCAAAGATTTTTAGATAGAATGAACGATGATGATGATAAATTAAAAGGATTAAAAAAAGAAGAGATTAAATTATTACTTTATAACAGTCGTGAAAAAATACAATCTACAACTCAAATCGAAATATAATTTTATGCTTCCTCATAGATTAATTTATGAATAATTGGATGAAAGTTTTCAATTATATCCATTATTATTTCAATATCCATCGAATTTAATTTTTCTAAAAGTTCAATAATATCTAAATCATCATCTGTCAATATTAAATATTGGAATAGAAGTGTGTATGCTCGACAATAACCTTTGAAAAAAGGTTTCTGGCTATAACACTTTTTATTTAAATCTATTGCTAATTCTAAACTATGTAAATCTATGAAATCATATCCTATCAATGATGAATAATATTTACAAACTTCATTAATACAATTAGATGATTCTGCAATATTATCAAAAAAATCATTATTATAATTACTATCAATAATATATGACATATTTAGAAAAGTATCGAATACAAATAGTACACTATGTCCAGTTGTCAAAGTGCTATTATTATAAACTAGTTCTAATCCATAATATCTTTTGTTGTTTTCAGTTAATTTTATTTTTAAACTTTCTGGATGTAAAAAATCACATACAAGAGATTCATCTAATATATCAATATGAAAAGGACAATTTTGATTATCTAAATAATAGTTTGTTGTTATGTTTTCAATAGAATTATCATGAAAAACATATTTAAAAATTATAAATTCATCATTAGATTGCAATTTATAATTTTTATTCACTTTACCTAAATACTCATTCATTTGACTATATTTAATTTCACAAATTTCATCGTAAATCTTTTTGGTAAATTCATATTTAGTATTAGTTAAATGCAAACCAAGTAAAAAGGTTGAATTTAATTGTTCTACCATTAATATATTCTTTATATACATAGAATAATAATAAATCAATTTTTAAAAAATTGATGTATAATTTGATTATCAATAAATTAATAACATTAATGTCTTCAAATAAAGATAAATTGAAAAATGAAAAACGAAATAAGTGTATCGATTACTTAGTACAATTGGATTATACTAAAAAAAATGATCCAATTGTAAATGAATATAAGACATGTTTAAATAATACATCATTATTTAATATTGCTATTCTAAGTATCCCAGTTTTAAGTGTTAATTATGGAACATACGATACTTATAATAAATGCTCTTTTGATGTATGTATAAAATATACTGATATATACGATTAAAACCAAGTAAAAAATTGAATAAAATAAGTTTTTCATTTAATACAAATATATTAATGTTAGCCGTATGTAATAATAGAATTAATAAACCATTCCGCTACACAAAACATGGTATTTCATCTTTAATGATTGAAAATTATATGAATAAAAAATATAATTTTGAATTATTTTCCGAAATTGATTCAAAATTTAATAGAAATAACTTTTTAACTAAAATTACCAAATTAGGTTTTGACCCAGCTAATTTAAAAAATTTATCTCAAGGTAAGTTGGAAACATTTATGGAAAATAATAAGATGATTATAGAAGGTCGTCAAGGTTCAAATATGTCATTACCATTATCATTAGATATGCTTCCACAAAACTTTCTCAATCATATTGATATTTATGTTGATGCCCTAACAAATTTATATAATGAACTTCAAACAATGGAACAAGAACTACAAAATAATGCGATTTATTATTATAATAGTAAGATGCAAGTTATCATTCATAATACTGTAGTATTAATTTTTTCTCCAAAAGAAATTTGTCTGATTACTAATGATATCCAATTATATGCTAAAGAAAAAACCATTTTTATTCATGTTGAATCTGATAAGACTAAAAGGAAATACAAAAATATCGATACATATATTACACTTGATACAGATAGAATCGATATAGTTAAACTAGATATTGATAAAAATAAATTATATCAAAAAACATCATTAACAAAGGATAAATATATTTCATTCGAATTTAGAAGAAATTATCATGAGGTAATTTATGGAGAAGAACTTAAAAATGGTCGTTGGAAAGAAACTCAAATTACTATTTACTATCCAATGGATCCTGTTCATAAAACAACATCAATTATTACAAGTAGCAATGATGAAAATGTGAAAGTTGGTAGAAAAATTATTGGTGCAAATAAAGAAATATTATTTGAAACAGATAATGACGATGTTGTAATTAATAAACTAGATAATGAACAAGTAAAAACTAGGAAAACCGCAATCTATGGTTATAAGATGGGTAAATTAGAAAATGGCAATAATTGTATAGTCAAATTATTTTTACCAGTAGATGCCAAAATTGTTCAACCATATCCAATGGATGGACAAATTATTCAACATCAAAAATTTAGATGTGATAGAGCCATTGTTGTTGAAATTCAAGATATGAACAATCAAACATTACCCGATTTAGTTGCTCATTCATGTGTTTACGATAAGAAAACACTAAATTACATTGTAGGAAAAGAAATTATTCCAGATGGTTTTAATGAAAATAGAAATGAAACATGCGGACAAGGAATTCATTTTCACGTATATCCAGAATATTGTCATTATTGGGAAAAATCAAATGATTTCCGTGTAAAGACAGAACAACCAGAACTTGAGGAAGCAGATGAATCTATTTTATCTTCGTTACTTGGTTGTATGCCATTCAACGATAAGAAAGATAAAAAAGATTAATTTATTTATTAAATATAGAAGGCTTTTTGTGCTTCTCCCAATAAGACTCTGCTTTCGCTTCCATTTTCATTAAACGTTTGTAATAATCAGGAAATTCAATTAAATGAGCAATAGCAATTTTCGCTGTTAATTCTAAATTATTGTTAGTAATATTTGTTATTGCACCAAATTTTTTCCCATGTTCTAATTCAATATTTAATCCAAATTGCCATTCATCAAAATCAATCACATCAAGATTAATTTTAAATTTTTTTGCTAATTTTTGAGCCTGTTTTTTATTTACTTTCATTACTATTGTCTAGATTAAAATTTAAACTCAAATATTTCTCATCAGGAAAAGAACTTTTTGTAACAATACCTTTATTTATAAAAAAATCATTAGCAATAAAACTTGTTCCAAAAAACATTTTTCTATGTTCATTATTTACATTACAATAAATAAATCGAATATTACGTAAATTATTATCATATAATATATTTTCAACATTAGGGATAAGTTCTTCTCTATTTTTAAAAAGAAAATATATTTCATTAAAGCATATAGTCATTATTGGTAAAAAAAATTTATTGAAAAATCCATAGTTGAATTCTCGAGATTTAATAGTCCCAGAGTAAATTTCATATCTACCAATTAAAACTTTGTAATCTATATCAAAAATATTAAAATTAACAAAACCTAATAGTAGTTGAAAGTTTCGTTCTAACTTATATCTTATGTAATTATCTTTAGTAATATTAGGATTTAAATATGGATATTCTTTATTATATTGGTCTCTGATATCATAGACATTGAAATCACTGATAGAAAATTTGTTTTCTTTGTGTAAAAATAATTGTTTTATAACGTAACCAGACGTTATTCTTTTTTCATTTTTAAACTTCATAGTTAATAATTGTTTATTGATTTCATCTAATATTGTCATTATCTACTAATAAATAAAATGACTTTAAAGAAAGTTTAAAATATATAAATAATGAAAATAGCATTTTTAATTCCAATTACATCACGAGGTAGAGAATGGAATAATTTAAATGATTGTTATTTAATAAATCATACATTAAAATCCTTTATACAAACAAAGAATGATGGACATAAATATAGTTTTTATATTGGATTTGATGTAGATGATTCTTTTTTTATAAATAACATTGATAAACTAAAAAATATATTCAATAAGTTAAATATTGAATTAGATATAACATTTTTTGAAAATATTAAAAAAGGACATCTAACAAGAATGTGGAATATATTATTTCAAAAAGCATATGACAATGGCAATGAATATTTCTATCAATCAGGGGATGATATTGATTTTAAAACACAAAATTGGATTAATGATTCAATTGATGCTTTAATTAAGAACAATAATATTGGTGTGAGTGGACCAAATAATGTAGGTGTTAATAATACAACTTTAACACAAGCAATGGTTTCTAGAAAACATATGGAAATTTTTGGATATTTCTTTCCACAATCTATAATAAATTGGTATTGTGATAACTGGATATCTGAAGTATATTATCCAAAACATGCATTTAAATTAAATCAACATTACGCACCAAATTTAGGAGGTAAAGAAAGATATGATATTGCAGTAGATAAATCAGATTATCATCGAGAATTATTTGAAGGAACATATAAATTAAATAAATATTTATCGGAAATTAAAAATATTGTATCAGGAGAAGAATTTTATAAATTATGTAAATGGTCAATTTGTCCAAGATATGAAAAAAAAATTTATTTTAATTCATTAGAAGTTTCAGAAAATGATTATGTGTTTTTAAATTTAGATTACTTTAGTCAATTTATACAAATGTTAAATATTAATGTTCCATTAAATAAATTTAATTTAATAACTCATAATAGTGATATTACTTTTGATCAGAATAAATATGATATTATAGAGAAATATGTAAACAAAATATATTCAATAAATGCTTCAGCTAAGGGACCAAAATTAAATAAAATACCATTGGGATTAGTTGATAATAAATATAAGAATCATGATGTATTATTAAATATAAGTTATTATCCAGATATAAAAAATATTTTTGTTTATTTAAATTTTTCAATTCATACTAATTTTAATGAAAGACAAACCTGTTATAATATTTTAAAACAAAAACATTTTATAACTAGTGAATTTAATTTACAACCAATTGAATTCTATAAAAAAATAAAGTTATCAAAGTATGTTATTAGCCCAGATGGTGCAGGTTTTGATTGTCATAGAATATATGAATCTATTTTATTCAATTCAATACCAATTATTAAAAGAAATCCATTATCTGATTTTTATGAAAAGTTACCTGTAATTTTGGTTGATAAATGGGAAGAAATATCAGAAGAAAATTTAATAAACAATTATAATAAATATTATAATAGATTACTTGAATGGAAAGAAAAAAATAAAGATTGGTATAAAGCAGTGTGGTGGATTAATCACAAATAGCATTTCTTAACTTAATATCATATTGATCATTTTCATCGTATGGTTCGCCAATATATTCTTTATTCTCTCTTGGAATAGTTATTTTAGTTCTATTTGTTGTATAATTAAAATAATTATCATGTGTTAATAAATGTTCGTTATTTACTAATTGATAAATGTAATTCTTGAGAAAATTTTGGTCATGTCCCATTGACATTGTTATCTTGTTCATATTTTTTAAACAAAAATCAAGAATTAAAAATCTTAGATTAGGTATATTGAAATTTTTACTTGACCACATTCCTCCAAGAATTTCAGTACTATGATATGGATGATCTCTAATAATATGAAATTTTTTATTGGAAGTTATAAATTCATTATTAACAAAAATCTCTCTTTTAATTAATCTACCATCAGTATCTCTAGAAGAATTAAATTTACAATTTTCAAGTGGTAAGAAACGGGTAAACATCATAAACCAATCTGGTAAAAATAATGTTTTTATAATGGAACCATTTTTTAATTTTATTTCATCAATAATTTCTTGCGGAACATCATTTCTAATAAAAAACAAAGATTTATAATCAGTATATTCTTTAGTATATTGTTCACAATTTCTCACTGCACCTATGGTATATTTTGGTTTATTATTATAAACACAGAAACTGAAAAATTTGTCATCGTAAAAAGGTGTGTAAATTATTTTTTTATTTTCTACATCTATTTCACCATATCCGTTAGTATTTGGTGTGACTAGAATATTATTTGGAAATTTTAATTGATACATTTTGTCAGGAGAAAGAAAATATGTGAAAATAATTAAATTTTTAAGCTTATTGATATCATAACTACAACTTATTCCAGTAATATGAAAATCGAAATCTTGTGTTTCATTAATAAATACAACAGAATTTAAAAAGTCAAAATGAATTGGTTGAAAATTATCAACCTTAAAATTATTGTAATTCATTATTTTACTAATGACATATCTGTTTAATTCAAAATTATTTTTTTATAAAATTTATTTTGCACCGTCCTCTCTCTCTCTCGCTAGAAAAAATAGATATCTATTTTAATAGATATATTAAAAAAACGTTTAAGAAAATAAAATCTATAGATAGATATATATAATGTCAGATAGAACTGAATATAAATGTGACCATTGTAATAAGTTATACTCATCATATAAAAGTAGATGGTTACACATCAAAAAATACCATACCTTAATATTAAGCCATAATATAAGTCACGATAAGCCAAATAATAAGCCAAATAATAAGCCAAATATAAGTCAAACAGATATATTAATAAATAAAGAAAATGATGATAAATACATCTGTAAATATTGTAACAAAGCATATAAACATTTTCAAAGTAGATGGAAGCATGAACAAAAATGTAAAATAGAAAATAAAAATCCAATAAAATTTAATGAATTAAAAAAACAAAATGAAAAATTAGAAAAACAAATAGAAGAATTAAAAAATATACAAAAAGAAGAGTTAAAAAAATTTAAAATGGAAATAATGAAGTCGATGAAAATCCATCCAAAGACGCTCCAAAAAATAAACAACCAGTTAAATAACAACGGAATAGTAAATAATAACAATATAGTAATCCAGATAGGTAACGAGAACTTTAACAGTGTATTATCAGAGAAGGAAAAGTTATTTTTATTAAACAAGTATGCGAATAGTGTAGTGGAGATGGTAAAGATGGTCCATATATCAGATAAGGACAAGTTTAAACAATTTAAGAGTATGTATATAACAAACTTACAAAACAACGTAGCCTATAAATACGACGAATATAGTAAGAAGTTTATAGCGATAACAAAAAGTGATTTATTAGAATCGATAATAGATAATAGACTAGCAGACATAGAAAGTTTTCACGAGGATTATAAGGAAAAAATCACCCCATTTACCTCAAAACAAATAACGAAGTTTATAGAAAGAATGAATGATGAAAAAGAATATAAAGATGTTAAAAAAGAAGAAATCAAATTCGCAATATATAATGGTCGTGAAGAGATAATCAAACAAATAAAAGAACATAACCCGGATTTAAATTTATTTATAAATTGATTGACTAAAAAACCAGGATTCCGAATTATTTTCATAATTCGAAATAAACCATTTTTAAATTACTCCGTCCTCTCTCTCTCGCTAGAAAAGATAGATATCTATTTTAATAGATATATTAAAAAACGTTTAAGAAAATAAAATCTATAGATAGATATATATAATGTCAGATAGAACTGAATATAAATGCGACCATTGTAATAAGTTATACTCATCATATAAAAGTAGATGGTTACACATCAAAAAATATCATAATAATGATGTAACACAAAATGTAACAAATGTAACATCTAATGTAACAAAATGTAACAAAAATGTATCATATACATTTGAAAAAGAAACAGATAAAACAAATAAATGTAAACATTGTGATGAACAATTTAATTCAAGACAAACTCGATGGCGTCATGAGAAAAAATGTAGTAAAATATTAGATGGTAATATCTTAGAAAAAAAATTAGAACAACAACAGAAAGAAATAGAAGAGTTAAAGAAGTTTAATAGCGAGATTATGAAGTCATTAAAGATCCATCCGAAGACGTTACAGAAGATAAACAGCCAGTTAAACAATACGAACAACGGAACGATAAACAATATAACAATAATACCATTGGGGAAGGAGAATTTGTCGGAGTTAT
>JACCDZ011363998.1_pt1 | contig 71573 bp, 61 predicted proteins | sample 7449551 | NCBI WGS metagenome assembly JACCDZ01 (sample SAMN15323452, study PRJNA562643) | freshwater metagenome | isolation source: river surface water | place: USA:Blue River Watershed | collected 2017-08-18 | reverse complement strand
ATGTTTTTCCATTGTTTACTTTCGAAAAAACCTCCTTTACCTGCGCTCATAATTTTAAATTTAATTTAGGTTTAACAATTAACTATTTGATTTTTATTTGGTTACAATTTAATTAGCGAAGATTGATATCACTTTGTATTTCTTCTCCACCTTCTTTTGTTATGTCTTTACCACCTCTTCCTAGATGTGACATTACATTTCTAAATCCAACATAAGATTTGGCTGTATCTTGATATTCATATGAACGAGCACCTACATTTAAGTAATGACCGACATCTTTCCAAGAACCACCGCGAATTACTTTACGTTTCATAACCTCTGGTTCCCATTTTTTTGCATCATAAGAAAACTCAGGGTTAACATCATCCATAAACTCATAGCTAGACTCATCATAGGCGGATTCACACCATTCTGAAACATTACCAGCCATACAGTATAAGCCATAATTATTTGGATTGTATGAATAAACTTTAACCGTGTAAACTCCACCATCCTCAAAATATCTACCTCTCATTGGTTTGAAATTACCCAAGAAACAACCAGAAGCATTTCTAATGTATGGGCCACCCCATGGGTATGATTGCAAAGCAAGATCTCCACGAGCTGCTCTTTCCCATTCAGCTTCGGTAGGTAAACGGAAATCATTTAGATAAACATCACCGTTAGCTACTAAATAATTATTTAACAATTGAGTTCTCCATACAGAAAAAGCTTTTGCTTGTTTCCAAGTTACACCTACAACTGGATAATTATCATAAGCCGGGTGTGAAAAATAACGTGGCATTATTTTGTCAGCATTTGAATAAGTCAAATCGCTCACCCAACATAATGTATCAGGATATACAGGTATTTTCTCATGAATAATAAAACGACTTCTATCAGTGTGCCCTCTATACGCGTTCCATTCCATTTTACGGTTCATGTAACCCATATCCTTATCTTTTCCAGAAATAAATCCATCGCGCAATCCTCGGTCATCAACTCCAATCTCTGTTATGTTATTTTCTTTTGTATCAGAACTTGCAGCACGGATGGTATCATTCAATTGAGTAAAAGAACCATCACTATTTACGTTTGTAATCGGTTGTCTTGAACCTGGTGCACTGTATAATGTTGGATTATTTTCGTCACCCAACTTTTGATATAGCAATGCCCCATCCCTATCGTTTAATCTTTTAGAAGCATCCTGCGGTGTTTCTGAGAATTCATAAGCTCCAGGAGAATCATAAGATGCTATTTCACCTTTCTTAGAGGCTTCTTTATAATCTATCCAATAATACTCATATACTAAATTACGAACATCAATTTCACGTTGTTTGTAATATCTTTCTTTCGCAGGGTAAAACATGTCCGCAAGTAAAGGCATTAACTTTGGGTCATCCCACATTCTGTAACTTGCCTGTGTTTCCCAATTTAAGCTCAACCAGTTATTTTTTATTTCTCTTGCCGAAACAGCATTACTTTGTTTGTCCTCATTGTAACCATCAGCGAAAAGTGCCTCATATATTTTTCTTCCATCACGTTCCATTTGATCTGGAACAACTTGATCTTCGTCTTCTGAAGTACCATCGATAGTTACTTTACTAAAATCTAAAGGTTTATTGTCATAATAGTAATTAGCTATTTTTACTTCGTCCGTTCCTTCACCTTGCAGACTGAAAAGGATATCTTGATCAAAATTGATATATTGATCCAATTGCTCTCTTAAACCTCGGTCAACCAGCTTTTCTAAAGCAATTGAATCTCGAACCCACTCTACAAACTGACGATATTCATTGTTAGAAATCTCAGTTTGATCCATGTAGAAAGCAGAAATTGTTACAACCTTTGCCCTAGCATCATCCAAATTTAAAATATCCTGATCATGCAATCCCATAGTAAATCCACCTGCAGGCACATACACCATACCAGTAGGAACCTCAGGATAAAATGGTTTTCTCCCTTGCGCTCCAACCAATTCATACGGTCGTGTGTTATTACAAGAATAAATAACTACACTTAATAAAACCAACAAAAATACTTTTCTCATTTTATTCATTTTTTGTCAACCATTCACCAAACCAACAAGCTACAGGATCTTTTCTAAGTTCGGGTATAACGGATGAACACTAAAAATGGTTACACTTTTATTTACTTTTTTTCTACAACCACCTTGGATGTTTCGATTTCTGAATCTTAGGCAATGGCAGATAATAACAATATTTCACCATCAATTCGTGGGACCCATTAGAAACACTAGCCAGTTTATTCGTTGTAATGTCATAAGAATACCCTACTGTTAAATCTTTCATCGGCATATAACCTAACATTATAGCCACCATGTCAGAAGTTCTCCATGTAAAACCACCGTAATATTTATCTTGATAAATGTAACGAGCATTGATATCTGCTGAAACTTTAACTAAATCAGTTCTCACCAATAAATTAGCATCAATATCTCCTCCTGCAACGTTTCTCATTTTATATCCACCCATTAAATAATAATGACGAGCAGTTTGATAACTCTGTGCAAGAGAACCGCTACCAGTTGTACTGTTCTTTAAAAGTGTTTCAGAAAGATGGGTTGAAGAAAAACCTGCATAAAAATCATTCCCCTTGAAATAAGCACCAAAATTCAAATCCAAATTAGTTGCGGCAAATCCAGCAGGCAGCGTTGGGTCAACTAATGTTGTTGGCGGAACCCAATCAGGATTCATTCCATAGTTCATTATTCCAACACCCACTCCTAAACCTAAAACACCTGCATTTCCAATTTCAATAGGATAAGAATAATTTAATAATGCATTATTTTGACGAGCAAAACCAATAGCATCGTGATAAAAAGAGATACCAATTCCACCTGGGAAGAAGCGATTCATATTTGCTTCAATATTCAAAATTGCTGAATTAGGCGCCCCATTTACTTTATCCCATTGGTTACGGTATAAAGAGGTAGCACAAATACCTTCATCTAATCCAGTAGAACCAGGATTTATACTCATCTTATCATACATAAAATGAGTTAATAACTTATCTTGTTGCGCAGTTAACATTGTTGAAATAAACAAAGTTAAAAGACCTAAAGCCCTTGTAATCAATCGCATAGGTTTAGTTTACTTGCATTAATACTCTAAGAATTCACTGTTTTAAGAGGTAATTCGGGGACTAAAATACATAATTTATATGTTATCATCCAAATAATGTTAAAAAAAAATCTGAATGTTAATTAGAATTGGATTTACATGCCTAATCATGCTGATTTGTATTATTTTTAACAGTCAATAAATAAACTCATGAGCAATTCAATTCTAATACCTTATTCGTTTTCACAAATAGAAATCGGATCGCTTCAAGATTCATCGTTGATTAATTACATAAGTGAACACTATCCAAAAGCACGTATAATCATATTGGTAGATGAAAACACCCATGACAATTGCCTTGATTTTTTGATAAATGTTTCCAATCAATTTGAAAAAGCGGAAGTCATTTTATTGCCTGCTGGAGAAGAAAATAAGGTATTGGAAGTTTGTCAGCAAGTTTGGGAAGCATTTTCCGAATATAATTTTTCAAGAAAAGATTTAATAATCAATCTTGGGGGCGGTGTGGTCACTGACATGGGCGGATTTATTGCCACACTTTTCAAAAGAGGAATGGATTTCATTCATATTCCAACCTCATTGTTGGGTATGGTAGATGCTTCTATAGGTGGAAAAAATGGTGTCGATTTGGGAAATTTTAAAAACCAACTTGGAACTTTTAATCATCCCAAAGCAATTTTTATTGACCCGCAATTTTTAAACACACTTCCCGCTTTAGAAATAATTTATGGATATGCTGAAATGCTCAAGCACGCTTTGATTCGAGATGTATTTCATTGGAATGAAATTAAACACATTAATAATGACATTGACTTAACCTCTATTGAAATGCTCAAACGCTCCGTTGAAATTAAAGCTTCCATAATTGAAGAGGACCCGAAAGAAGGGGGATTAAGAAAAATATTAAATTTTGGTCACACTATTGGTCATGGAATTGAAGGATACTTTTTACAAAACAAACCCCTTGCACATGGACATTGCGTTGCGTTGGGTATGTGTGCAGAAGCCTTTATTTCAAGGGAAAAAGGATTGATTACTATGGAAGAATACCTTGATATTGAGAATTGTATTCGGAGGTCATTCCATTTTATTTCCCTTGATGCCAATGAAATTAATGGGATTATTAAACTTATTCAACAAGATAAGAAAAACAATTCAAAAGAGATCAACTGCTCGTTATTGAGCGGAATTGGCAATTGTATTTATGATCAAAAAATATCAAATCAAGAAATTGCAAATGCATTATTCCATTTGAACTTATTAGCAAGTTCTATAAATTAATTCAGAGTAAATCGTATTTTTGCAGTTCAAAATTGTTTACGATGAAAAATTATGATGTTGTAATAATCGGCTCTGGGCCTGGTGGATATGTTTCAGCTATACGTTGTGCTCAACTTGGCCTTACTGTTGCCATAATTGAAAAATACAATACATTAGGAGGCACTTGCTTAAATGTTGGATGCATTCCCTCAAAAGCATTATTAGATTCATCAGAACATTATCACAATGCTACTCACACCTTTGCTGAACATGGAATTGATGTGAAAGAGGTGAAAGCGAACATAACTCAAATGATTAAACGCAAGGATGATGTTGTTTCTCAGACTTGCGATGGGGTAAAATACCTTATGGACAAAAATAAGATTGATGTTTTACAAGGAACGGGATCATTTAAAGATCAGCACACTATATTAGTGACGGGTGAAAATGGATCCATCGAGGTAACTGGAAAAAACATCGTAATTGCAACAGGTTCAAAACCCAATTTCTTTCCTGGAATGGAGCCAGATAAAAAAAGAATCATTACTTCAACAGAAGCTTTGAAACTTAAGGAAATTCCAAAGAAACTTTTGGTAATTGGGGCAGGAGTTATAGGGCTTGAATTAGGTTCTGTATACAAAAGACTAGGTTCTGAGGTAGAGGTTATAGAGTTCGCTCCTACTCTACTTCCTACCATGGACGGTACTATTTCCAAAGAATTCACCAAAATCTTGAAAAAGGATGGTTTTAAATTCCATATGGAGCATAGGGTTCAAGGCGTTGTTAACAAAGGAAAATCAGTTGTGGTTACTGTCTTGAACAAAAAAAATGAAACCGTTGAAATTGAGGGTGATTATTGCTTAGTTGCAGTGGGTCGAAAAGCATATACAACAGGACTTTCAATTGAAAATGCAGGGTTGTCTGCTAATCAACGTGGTCAAATTGAAGTGAATGACCATTTGCAAACTGCCATCCCGCATATTTATGCCATTGGAGATGTTGTACGCGGAGCTATGCTCGCTCATAAAGCAGAAGAGGAAGGTGTATTTGTTGCTGAAACAATTGCCGGTCAAAAACCTCATATTAATTATAATTTAATTCCGGGTGTTGTTTACACTTGGCCCGAAGTTGCCAATGTTGGTAAAACAGAGGAAGAATTGACAGCTGCAGGAATAGCGATAAAAGTAGGGTCTTTCCCAATCAAGGCATTAGGAAGAGCAAGAGCAAGCATGGATACAGCGGGTTTAATTAAAATAATCGCTGATAAAACTACAGATGAAATTCTTGGAGTTCACATGATAGCGCCACGCGCAGCAGATTTGATTATGGAAGCGGTAACAGCAATGGAATTTAGGGCTTCAGCAGAGGATCTCGTTAGAATTTGTCATCCACATCCTACCTACTCTGAAGCGATGAAAGAAGCTGCCATGGCCGCAACCGATTCAAGGGCAATGCATATTTAATCGAGAACCACCTCGATAGCTACTTCATTTTTACGGTTTATTACATCCCAAGGTGCATTGTAACCCATATACATATAAGTTCCTTTGGTTTTTATGTTATTTTTCTTCAAAATAAATTCTAATTCGCTACGGTGTTTTTCTATTTTCTTATCTGAAGAATAACCTCCGTAGGTAATAACTGCCAAGTATTTCGATGTTTCTTCGACAAGTTGAACATTTTTTGAATTTGGATTCGGCAAATCCTCTTTTTTATATGATTTAGGCATTACAAAATACATAGTAGCGGAGTCTCCCATATTCATTACCACCGGTGCCGTCATTGCTATTTTTTGATTTTTCTCATTTCCACCAAATATATAATTAGCTATGGTTCGAAATCCATTACTTCCCTGGTTGTCAAATGAATTATCCGCCAAATTTGTTTTAGCAACAACCATTTTAGGGTATAACCTTATTTCTACCTCATCAATAGTTTTGACCACTTTATAATCTGGCGTTTCGATATTCTTAGAAGTGAATGACACAATTAAAAAACTAATTCCAATTAATAATAGTATCGAAAGAGAAATCCATAGCAACTTGTTCATTTTGTTTTTATTGATAACAAATAATTAGCTCAAAAGGTTTAAAATAAAAAAAGGAGGTGTTTTAGACCTCCTTTTGAAAAACAACTATCTAATTAGTTAAAGCCCCAATAAAACAGCTACAGGATCTTTAGCTCCAAATAGCATCTTCTCTGGGTTTTCTAACATTTCTTTTACTTTAACAAGAAAACTTACCGACTCTTTCCCATCAATTATTCTATGGTCATAAGACAATGCCACATACATTATTGGACGAATTTCCACTTTTCCATTTATGGCAACTGGTCTTTCTACCACATTGTGCATTCCAAGTATTGCGGATTGAGGTGGATTAATTATAGGTGTTGACAACATGGAGCCAAATACACCACCATTTGTAATTGTAAAGGTACCACCTGTCATATCGTCTGGAGTGATTTTCCCATCACGAGCTTTAACAGCCAATCGTTTAATTTCGCGTTCAATTTCTGCCAATGACATTTGCTCAGCATTTCGAACAACAGGAACCATGAGTCCTTTTGGCGAAGATACTGCAATTCCAATATCAGCATAGTTATGAAATACTACTTCCGTACCATCAATTTGTGCATTTACGGCAGGATATAAATTTAATGCTTCTGTAACGGCTTTAGTGAAAAACGACATAAAGCCAAGATTAACTTCATGGTGTTTTGCAAAAGCATCTTTATATTTTGCGCGAATATCCATAATCGGCTTCATATCCACTTCATTGAACGTGGTTAACATAGCTGTCTCATTTTTTACTGAAACTAGACGTTCAGCTATTTTTCGACGAAGCATCGACATTTTCTCTCGACTTTGATCTCTAGTCCCACCCCATCCATTTGACGAGTTCGTATCAAAACCAGCGGACAAAGCCAAAACAACATCCGATTTAGTTATGCGTCCATCTCTTCCAGAGCCATTAACTTGCTGAGCATTTATATTATTCTCAACCATTATTTTAGCGGCTGCAGGCGAGGGAGTGCCACTAGCATATGACACCTCTTTTTTAATTGGATCTGGGTTGGGAGTAATGACTTGTTTTGTTTCAACTTGATTAGTAGATTCAATAACTTCCTCTTTTTTAGGAGGATTTAATCCAGCAGGCCTTTCAGCAGAAGTATCAATCAAACAAACCACTTGTCCTACCTTAACTACATCACCCTCTACTGCTTTAAGCGTAATAATACCACTAGATTCAGCTGGTAATTCTAGTGTTGCTTTATCTGAATCGACCTCAGCTATTGTTTGATCTTTTTCAACATAATCTCCATCTGAAACTAACCATGTTGCAATTTCAACTTCTGAGATTGATTCTCCCGGACTAGGGACTTTCATTTCAAGTACTGACATTGAATTTATTTTTTCACTAATTATTTAACTGAAACATTTGCGTAACTGAATAACTGATTGAATAATTTCTCTAATCGTTTTTCATGTAATTTTTTTGAACCTTCTGCAGAAGCCGCAGATGCAGGACGACAAACTCCAATAAGTGGGATATGTCTCAAACTCATAGCGATATGGGTCCAAGCGCCCATGTTTGCAGGTTCTTCTTGCGCCCAGATAATGTTTTTTGCATTACCATACTTCTTCAAAACGCTATTGATTTGATCTTGAGGCAATGGATATAGCTGTTCAATTCGAACAAAAGCATATGAATCAATACCCAACGCATTTGCTTTTTCTTTCATCTCATAATAGAACTTTCCAGAACATAATACCACTGTTTCTATTTTGGAAGCATCAGCATTAGCGTCATCTATTAATTCCTGGAATGAACCAACTGACATTTCATCAATTGTTGATACCGCAGCTGGGTAACGAAGTAACAATTTTGGTGAAAACACGACCAAAGGCTTTCTAAATTCACGTTTTAATTGTCTTCTCAACAAATGAAAATGATTAGCGGGTGTAGATGTATTAACAATTTGCATGTTATAATCCGCACATTGCTGCAGGAATCGTTCCATTCGCCCACTTGAATGTTCAGCCCCTTGACCTTCATAACCATGAGGGAGAAGTAAAACCAAACCACTTTGAGTTGCCCATTTATCCTCTCCAGCAGAGATGAATTGATCAATCATTATCTGCGCACCATTGAAGAAATCTCCAAATTGTGCTTCCCAGATTGTCAAGCCATTTGGTGTAGCTAAAGAATAACCATATTCGAATCCAAGCACTCCGTATTCTGACAACAAGGAATTGTAAACATCAAATTTGGCTTGCTTATCTGAAAGCAGATTCAAGGTGATAATTTCCTCCTCAGTATCTTCAGTTTTCACTACTGCATGACGATGGGAAAATGTCCCTCTTTCAACATCTTGACCAGAAATTCGAACAGCGTGTCCTTCATTGAGTAAAGAAGCGTAGGCTAGCATTTCAGCGGTTCCCCAATCTAATCTATTTTGATTTATAGCATTTAATCGATCCTCAAAAATCTTTGCAATTTTCCTGAAATACTTCTTCCCTTCAGGCAAGGTTGCCAGTTTGACACCTAAATCAAGAAGTGTTTTTTTATCTATTCCCGTTTGTGGTGAACTCAAAAAATCTTCCGGTTTACTATGTCTATATCCCTCCCAAGAATGACTTAAAAAGTCATATACCAAGGCTTTATCTTGAGTGCGAGCAAAATCAAACTCACTTTCCAGGAAATTGTTGTATTCTTCTTCAATTTTTACCGCAAGCTCTTTACTAAGAATTCCTTCACTTTCAAGTTGTTTGAAATAAATTTCTCTTGGATTAGGATGCTTAGCAATTAGGTTATAAAGGTTTGGTTGAGTAAATTTCGGCTCATCTCCTTCGTTATGCCCATATTTACGGTAACACAATAAATCAATAAAAATATCTCTATTGAATTCCTGCCTATAAGCTATTGCAATTTCCATTGCTTGAACAACTGCTTCAATATCATCTCCGTTTACATGAAATACCGGACACAAAGTTGTTTTAGCAACATCTGTACAATAGGTAGAGGATCGGGCATCTAAATAATTGGTAGTAAAGCCAACTTGGTTATTGACTACAACATGAATTGTTCCACCGGCGCGATAACCATCCAATTGAGCCATCTGAATTGTTTCATATACGATTCCTTGTCCTGCAACAGCTGCATCACCATGGATTAGTACCGGACAAATTTTTGATTCATCTTTTAATTCAGTATCTACTTTTGCTCGTGCAATTCCTTCAACCACCGTATTTACCGCTTCTAAATGAGATGGATTTGGCGCTAGAGTTAATCCAATTCGTTTTCCGTTATCCAACGTCACATATGAAGTAAATCCTTGATGATATTTAACATCCCCATCAAATGGACCATCTGTATCAAATTCTTTTCCTTCAAATTCAGAAAAAATATCTTTCGGTCTTTTTTCAAAAATATTTGTTAATGTATTTAAACGGCCTCGATGTGCCATTCCCATAACAAAATACTCAACACCTAAATCTGATCCTTTTTTAACTAAGGTATCTAAGGCAGGAATAAGCGCTTCTCCTCCTTCGATAGAAAACCGTTTTTGTCCTACAAATTTCTTTCCTAGAAATGACTCAAAAGAGGATGCCTGATTTAATTTCTTGAATATTTCAATCTTTCTGTTTGCGTCAATACTTGGTCTATTCTTGAGTTCAATTTTATTTTTAATCCATTCAACACGCTCCGGATCACGTATGTAAGTATATTCAATACCAATTGACTGACAATAGGTAAGTTGCAAATGATGTATAATGTCATTTAGGGTAGCAGGGCCAATTCCAACAATTTCTCCGGCCTGAAACACTGTATTTAAGTCAGCATCAGACAATTCAAAATTGGCAATTGATAAATCAGGACTATACTTCCTTCGTTCCCGAACAGGATTTGTCTTGGTAAAAAGATGTCCGCGAGTACGATATCCATTAATTAAATTAATAACACGAAACTCTTTCTGATAATTTTCTGGCACAGCACCGTCAGAATCAAAGTTTGTTCGAGCGAAATCGAATCCTTCGAAGAATTTTTGCCAACCTATATCAACACTTTCGTTATTTTCACTGTATTGCTTATACAGATAGTCTATTGCGGTTACATCCGCATTTCCAACGTATGAAATTTTGTCCATTCTACTGAATACTCTTAGGTGAACAAAATTACAGAATTAAAGTTAGTTTTCCGCAAAAAAATCGTTTTTTAGCACCATTACACTGTGGATAACACGTTATTTTTCACCTATTCAAAATTAAAATCGAAAAAATGCATTAATTTTAATTTGGATGCAACTATTTAAAGACAAGGATAGTCTAGAAAGAGACATGAAGGAAGACACCCCACTGGTAAATGCCTGTTTGAAAGGAGATCCTCGTGCTCAAAAAGCGTTGTTTGAAATGTTTGCCGCGAAAATGTTTGCAGTTTGTCTTCGGTACATGAATAATCATGATGAAGCTCAAGATGCACTGCAAGATGGATTTATAAAAGTATTTTCAAAATTAAATGACTTTAAACATGAAGGTGTTTTAGAAGGTTGGATTCGGCGTATAATGGTTAATACGTGTTTGGATGCAATCAGGAAAAATACAAAAACCAAGTACGACATACCCATTGATGATGTAAGTTATAAATTAGACTATACAGATTATGGAATGCAGGAACTAGAAGTGGAGGAATTAATGAAAATAGTTCAATCAATGCCGAATGGATACCGAGTTGTTTTTAACCTTTATGCCATTGAAGGATTTTCTCACAAGGAAATTGGGGATAAATTGGGGATAAACGAAAATACTTCAAAATCACAATATTTACGAGCGCGAGCATTTTTAAGAGAACGAATAGAAAAAATAGAATGGACAGAAAAGACAATATAGAGGAATTATTTAGGCAAAAACTTGCAGACCATCAAGTTTCGGTGAATCCGGAATTATGGTCTTCTATTGCTTCTAAAATCCCAGCAATCAATTCTACTGTTACCGCTGTTGGAATTTCTTTGGCTACAAAAGCAATTATTGGTATTTCCGTAGCTGCTTCATTAGTTGGTATTGGTTATTTGATAAACGAAAACTATTCAAAACCAGAAATTAACTCGGTTAAAACGCAACAGAAAAAAACAACGCAAAAACAAATTGAAAATTCGAATGACAAATCTTCGAGTTTTCATACTTCAGGAATCAAAGAAGCGGATGTCATTAGCAACAGTTCTTATACTAATTCTGCCATGTCATCTGTTGTATTAGATGCTAAGAACACAGATATAATTTTAGAAAAAGAAATCATTCAATCAGAGGTAACTCATTTGATATCAACTAATTCAACTTCTGAAAACCCAGCTACTCTTGCTCCAACTAATGTTCAATCAGAAATAACGAACACAGAAAATTTAGAGTCAAACCTAAATTCTACGTTGAGTAACTCATCTATAACCAATGAGCCAATTCAAGATATAGAAATACCAAAAGAAAGTAGTTTGGTGATTACATTACCTAATATTTTCACTCCAAATGGTGATGGGAAAAATGATATTCTGGAACTGGATGCTTCTGGAATAAACGACTTTAGTCTTGTTATTCTTAATGAATCCGGGACAGTAATATACCAAACCCAAGATTCTAATTTTAAATGGGATGGTTCTCAACTCAATGGAGACCCAGTTAAAGCAGGGAATTTTGTTTATTTTATAACTGGAAAAGATGCTGAAGGTAACCTTGTATCAAAGCACAGCAGGTTGGTTATAAAACGTTAATCAGATTTCATCAAATCGGAAAATTTCTTTTACCCTTACCCCTTTTTCTGTTTGTTGAACGGTACAACATTCGTTTATGCTATCATGTTCAAAAAATAAAATATACTCTTCATTGGCCGCCCGGTTTAAGAAACTTTCTTTTTCGGTCATGGTTATTAGCGGTCGTGTATCATATCCCATTACATAGGGTAAAGGAATGTGTCCAACACTTGGCAACAAATCCGCCATAAAAACAATTGTCTTTCCTTTGTATTTAATATGAGGAAGCATCATACTTTCTGTGTGCCCATCTACAAATAACACATCCATATTTGGTAAACAATCCACAGTAAAATTAGCTGACCTATTAATAAATTTCAATTGCCCACTTTCTTGAATCGGAAGAATATTTTCAGTTAGAAACGAGGCTTTTTCCCGTGGATTAGGATTAGTTGCCCAATCCCAGTGGTTTTTTGTGCTCCAAAAAGTTGCTTTTTCAAAGGCCGGTCTATAAGCTGATTTCGAATGATTCCATTCAATAGCCCCACCACAATGATCAAAATGTAAATGAGTCAGAAAAACATCTGTAATATCTTCTTTTGAAAATCCTAAATTCTTTAAATTTCCATCTAGCGAATCATTTCCATGTAAAAAATAATGTGAAAAGAACTTTTCCGATTGCTTATTTCCTATTCCGGTATCAACTAGAATTAATCTGTTTCCATCTTCAATTAAAAGAGAACGCATTGCCCATGTGCACATATTGAACTCATCAGCAGGATTTGTTTTTTGCCAAATGGATTTAGGGACAACACCAAACATAGCACCACCATCCAATTTAAAAAACCCGGTATTTAATACATGTAATTTCATATAGGAATAAAAAAAAGGCTAACAAATGTTAGCCTTAGTGATAAATTGTTCACTTTTAACGAACGTATATTTTCTTGGAAATTTGACCTTGATCAAAAAGTGTTTGAATATGATATATTCCCGTAGTTATTCCCTTTAGGTCTATGATTGTTCCTATATCCGTTATTTTAGAAGATAGAATTTCTTTTCCCTCGATGGAAACTAATTTTACGCTACCTCCAATTAAATCTGGTGTTACATTAATATACACTTGATCTAACATGGGTTTAATTGTTACTTTATTTTCAATTGAAACAGCGTTTAACCCAGTTATTGATCCCTCACCAGCAAGAATCTGCTCCTCCGGATTAGCATTGTAGGCATAATCATGAATTGTCAGTTTTAATCCAGAAGGATCTAGCGTATCCAAACTCAATCTAACCCATCCATAATGAACAGAAGCTCCAGCAGAAAATTTCATTCCCATAAACTTCTGACTCACCCCTAAAAACTCACCTTGATTAATGTTGTAATTAATATTAAATGCTGGAACAGATACTGTTCCTTTAACTCCAAGAGCTGCTGATTGTGAACTAAAATTATTTGCTGCAGCAATAAGATCTCCGCCATTTAAGGCCGTAATACCAAAAGTGCTACTAGAACCAACCACTTGACCTTGTACGCCTCCTCCAGCTCCTGGCAGTGCATTTGCTTGAGAACCATTATATACGAATGTAAAAGGAATTCCCATATAGGTAGAAGAACCATTTCCATTAAACGATGCTACTTGAAAAGTAATATCAATGCCCGTATCATTATTCATATCTAATTCAAAAGGTCCTGAAGTTTTATCTAGCACTACATCAGGATTAACGTCAGTATATTGTATGTTTTGCGCGGTAGCAAAACCACTGACCAACATAGATCCTGCTACAGCTGAGTAAGATTTAACTTTAGAAGATAGAGGTAAATTTTTCATACTTTAATTTTTTAAAAACAAAAAAAGGCGGAATCACTTCCGCCTTCAAATATAAAAAAAAGAAATTACTTCACATAAACTCTTTTGTTCAATGAACCTGACTCAAAATTAGCAGTAATTGAATAAATACCAGAATCAACTCCTTCGAATGAGATAGTAGTGTTTACATCAGAAATAGCAATTGTTTTCACAATTTGTCCAGCCATACTAACCATAGAAATTGAACCACCAATTAAATCTGGCGTTACATTAATAGTAGCATCAGTTAACGTTGTTTTGATTGTAACTTTGTTTTCAATTGCAACATCTTCTATTCCAGATGTCTGACAAGTATTAATCGCAGCATCAGGAGTTCCGTTAAATGCATATTCCTTAACCGTAATTGTTTCAGCATTTGCAGCAACAGACAATTTTACCCATGCATAATGCGTTCCAGAAGTTGCAGTAAATTTAACACCTAAATATTTATCTGTTGCACCTAAGAAAGGAGTTGTGGTTGATGAAAATGGAATTGACCCATTGATTAAAGCGGCATAACCAAAACTACCATAAGAATCATTTCCAAAAGTAGCAGCAGCAGAAACAGCAACACCACAATCTAATGCAGCAGCCATTGTAGCTGTATCAGCAGCAATGATAGCATTGTTACCTGCTAAAGCGGCATATGCGAAAGCTCCTTTGTATGTAAAACTAGAAGTCGCACCTTCAATATGAGCAACACCAAATACGATATCTGGATTAGCATCATTATTAAAGTCAATAGCGTAAGGATTTGTCAAAGTTAAATTTGAGTCAACAACGACATCTGGATTAACATCCATGTATGTAACTTGGGCGTTTGCAGCACCTCCTGCTACGATCGCACCAGCAACTGCAGTGTAACCAGCTAATTTAGATTTGTTGATTGAGGTAGTTTTTTTCATAAGCTTAAAAATATTTTAGGTAAAAATACAAAAAAAAAGTTTTATCACAAATTATGTAAATAATTCTTCATTTTCTCTTTTTCAAGGGAATAATTTAAAAACTCGGAAAGAATACTGATTTGCTCATCCGCAGAGGTTAAAAGCTCATTCCAATTCATGATAATAACTTGTTGATTTGGCTGAGATTCAATCCATAAATCAATGATATACTTTTCCTTTTCTATGGTTTGTAAAACTTTTGCGGAGATTGATTTTTCCGGAACCGATTTTTTTATTTTTTGAGTTCTTGTTGGAAGAATTTCATGAATTGCCTGATCCAGATAAACTACTTTATAATTATAGTTGGCAGGCAAATCACTTAGATTTCGACTAGGAATATAAATTGCCTTACCGACATTATTATCAAGCCAATCATTGGTAAATAAAATCTTAGAGGCATCATCAAATGCTTCTTGATTTAAATCAATGCTCATTCCCCCTATTTGCAATAGTTGCAATAAATGCTCATATTCACAATTATCTACACCTGTACAGATTATAATTTCACCTTTAATATTGTTTTTCAAGAAAATTGAATTTTGTTCTGCTAGTTCAGGTTTTTTCAATTTATTTTGATAAATATCAACCAACCACCTATGTGCCTTGGTCATTCCAGGAGTTAACCGAACACAAACTTGAAAAGCACTTACGGCGTCTTCAAATAATTCCAATTTAACTAGAGCCTCACCTAAATGATAATGAATATTAGGTTGAAAAAAATCTTGTTCAAGTGCTAAAAGAAATTCATCTACTGCCTCGTTAAATTTGCTTTGACGAAGAAAAGACACTCCAAGGCCATAGTGGGCAGCTGTGCTTCTATCATCGATAGCTAAAGCAGTAATATATTGCTTTTCAGCGGCTTTGAAATTTTTCCTTAAGGTGTGTATTTGAGCAATACTAGTAGCTAGTTGTAAATTATTCGGGTTCTTTTTCTGGACATTCTCTAATAAAGGAAGGGCTTTTCGTAATCGATTCATCGCAAGATTTAATAAACCCTCCAAATATTCCAAATACATTGGCTCTTCAAACTCATTATTTCCAAATGGATCAATTTTAGAGTCTGCCTCCTTTTTTCGTTTATTTCGCTCCTCTAGATCTATCTCTTTTAATTTCTCTATAATTTCCTGACATTTCATGTACATTTTCTTACTTAAATAAGCAAATGCCAATCGCTGTCCATAGCGCAAGATTTTGGATTCTTCAAAAATTCGCTCCAAAATTTCGATAGCGGGCTTGAGCCTTCCGCCATTTATCATGTTTCGTGCGACATAATATTCGTTTTCACGCTTACTTTTTTCAACTTGAAGTAACTTATCATCTTCCATTGCTTCAATATAACCCAATTCAACCAATTGTTGAAGCGCTTCTTGGGCAGCCCAGGGATCTTCGCGAAGTAAGGTATCATGTTGTCCCGAATCTCCTTCCACATCCTCCCAAGATTCAATCATCTTTGCAGGCTCTGGGTTTTCGAAACATTGGTAAAGTACTTTACCTTCCATATCTTTTCCGACAGGCAATCCAGTATGATATAGAATTGTAGGAGTGATATCGATGATACTTGCTCCAGAAATGTGCTCTCCCTTTTTAACCCCTGGACCTGCCATAACAAAAATGCCATAAGGACTATGTTCAACAGCCGGACCTGAAGGTTCTTGAGGAATGTAAAGAGGACGTTGGTGATCAGAATGAAACCCATGATCAGACAACAGAATGACCGTGGTATTATCATCAATCATCGACAATGTGCGATCTAACATCATATCATGAAAACGATAACCCGCCTCTACCACATCTTTATAATTCTCATAATCTTCCTCCGGAATTTCGGGTCTTCTTGGCGGAAAATAACGCATGGCTATATGACAGAAATGGTCTATGGCATCATGATAAACAGCCATAAAATCCCATTCGGTTTCTTCCATAAGATAGGTAGAAGCTGAATGAACTGAGGCAGCATTTGATAATGTCTTTAAAACAGAAAGTGTTTTATTTGCCTTTCTTAACTCCAAATTATCAACGATATTTGGAATAAAAGGATGCGCCATAGCCAACGATATCTCGTGAGGATGAACCCTAAATTCTTTCATCGTTTCGCTTAAAGATGCGGGATGAACAGTACCATTTGGCATTTCCCATTCCTCTCCAAGTGCTTTTGTGGCAACTTGATAAAGATTAGAAACCATTACACCATTAATAGGTTCGGCAGGATTACTTGGCCACCAAGCAACTACATTACTTTTCCATCCTTCTTGATTCAAAATATTCCAAATGGCTTTGACTTTTCGTGAAGTGGTAGTAACAGGCCTCAACCCCTCCCCATTTGGAGTAGGCTCAACAAATCCACCAATTCCATGTTTATCTGCTCGAACCCCTGTAGCGATACTTGTCCAAAGCATAGGAGAAAGAGGTGGATCCAAGGTTTGCAAACGTCCATGCACCCCTTTTTTCATTAACGACTCTATTGCCGGCATCTTACCTTGCTCAATTAAGGGCATTATAATCTTCCAATCAGCCGCATCCCAGCCAATTACAAGTACTTTATTTTTTATTTTTTTTGACATTGTTCTTAGCTGAATTGCGTATTTCATTTTTTTCTTGTTCTACCACCTCACGCCATTTACGCAAGCCGACATGACCAAGAGCCAATAAACCCAAAGATCCTTGTGAAGTGATTTTATATTCCTTTTCCATATTAACTACGATTTCTATATAGTGTTGGATTAATTGCAGAGGCAAGTATTTCTATGTGTGGTTCAATTCCTAAAAATTCAATGATTTTCCCCAATTCAGATTCCGGACTTTGAATTAATTCCCTGTAATTAACATCTAAAAAAGGTATCTTATTTAATTCAAAAAACTGATAGGTCTTTTGAATATGAGTGGCGTAAATTGCTGCAAACTTTTCTCGTTCAGCTTGCTGATCTTTATTCAGCATAATTTCTTGAGAACGCAATATCTCATCAATTTCTCTGCGCATAAAAATAACACGATATGAAAGGGATTTGTCGAGAAACATAGGTAAGGGAGATACTATTTTCACCACTTTTCCTTGTGCAGATTTCAAAAACGAATTATCCTTTACAATTCCTTTAACAGCCTCTAATTCATAATATCCTTCCGGATTATTAATGTCCTTTTGCCGTATTCCGTCGGATAGAATTTCGAGAGAAGATTTTTCCAAGATTTGCATCATTAAAGAAGTTCCGGACCTTGGTAAACCGGTTACAATAGTTACAATTGACATACGCTACAAATTGAGACAAATGTAACAAAAATGAATTGACGTTATGCTTGAGTAAAAAGAAAGATTAACTTTCTGAGTAGTCAGAAAATGCTTGTTCATCTGCATAATAATAGATTCGAACAAGGGCCGTATCGTTTAGAAAATCAATTTTACCAATATCAAAGCGATTAATAATCAGACCTGTTCTTGCTTGTAAATCTGCTTTCATTTCCTCATATTTTTCCGGTAAAATTAAGTCAATTCGTTCGTAGGTAATCGTTTTACGTGTCTCATGTTTCATTAACCACATGAATTCAAGGATATAGGTAATAACTACTACAGACATATTGATTAACAAGACCTCGCCAACAGACATACTTCCGTTAATTAAGGCATTCACAACGCTTACACCAATAATTAAAAATAGGTAAGTCATTTCCTTAATCTCTATGGCATCTGTACGATATCGAATAATTCCAAAGATTGCAAAAAGTCCGAGTCCCATCCCTGTATCAATCCCAAACTTTTTCAATCCGAAACAAAGAAAAAAGGTTATGGTTCCAATGAGGTAATAAGTAAATAAATAATCTTTACGTTTAGTTTTACTATAATAGAGAAAACGAATAATAATGGTTAAAAACACCAAATTGAAGCCGAATTTGATGATCAAGTTGTAAAAATCTGAGGATATCCAGTTGATATTTGATAGAGTTTCCGAAATATTCATTAGTTAACTATTAATTGAGTTTAAAATTTTTATTTTTTTCTTGAATCGATTGCCCTTAATTTTTTGTTGCCCGTGTATGGAATACAAACCTACACAGTATTTACTTACCCGCATTGGACGAACGCAATGCTTTTTCATGATTTGATAGAATGGTGAATTTCTATCCAAGTTTGCTTGTTTTAATTCTGCAATAACAACATTATTCATGTCAAAATTACTGTCGTCTTGGTTAAAATTCAAATGTAAATCAAGTGTTAGTCGCTCATTCATTTGTTTACCTGACAATGTAATTCGCTGAAATTCATTCCACAAAACAGGAACTAAATCAATTTGTTTTTGCAGTACTCCTTGAATGAAATCCGTTTGTGTATTATCAAAATGGTCTGTAAAATCATTCATTTTGATTCGAAGCTTATCTGTCCTTTTTTTAATCTTATGTTTTATCTCTAGAAAAAAAAGGTTTGATTCCACATAATTTCGAATTCGTACCTTGAAGCGATTTACTCTACCATTATGATGAGCTCTTAGAAATGAAAACTTATCATCATCAAAGTATAAGCTTTTATAGGTTTGAATTTTAGAGTTATTGATAGCTAAACAATTATACTCCTTCGCCAATTCGGGAAGAATGGTTTCCAAATCATCCATGGAGAAAGCAAATTTCGTATCAACACGATTCATAAGTTTAACCTCATCCAGTTCTTTTAATGAAATTGGATGAAACAAATCTAACAATGCACTTAAATTTTCTTGACTCATTACAACCACCTAACCCCCATTATTTTTCGTTTCTTTTTCTTCTTGGTTTCGATTTTGTAACAATAGGATACATTCAATATGTGACGATAAGTCGGATCAGGTAGGTTTAATGATTGATCATATATATATCCAAATGAAACCTCATGTGGACCCTTTAATTCCAAATCTAATCCAACAAAACCTCGCATTTTTGTAAATCTTTTACCCAAACTACCTGTTGAAGGATTATAAAAAAACTCAACGGACGCAACCGGTGAAAAAACACTGTTGTTTATATCATAGGAAAAGCTGGGTTTAATACGAATTGCTTTATCAAATTCAGGTTGATAATTCATATTACTTACATTATCAAACGAATATTGATATCGGAATCGGAATCCGACATTTAGTCGTCCAAACAATTGATTAAATTGTAAATTTAAATTTAAGCGATTTGAGCCGTTGTAATTTGAATTTGGCTCTCTCTTTAAAACAAAGCGATAATCAATAGATGGTCGCAACCAATCTGTTAGCTTATATTTTATCGTGGCTTGCGGAAACATAGTTTCAAATCCTTGATTTCCAATTCGATTTGTCCAATCAACCCCATAATCTAATCCTTTCACAATCCTTCCCTTGAAGCCTGTTTCTGTCCACAATTGTCCTTCATTACTTTGTGCAAAAGCAATTAGGCGAAAAAAAACAATGGAAAGAATAAGGAAGAATTTTTTCACTACAGTTTCTTGATATTAATTGTATCCAGATTAACAACTTGGTTGTTCTTCGTGATTTCTACAGGAATAACAATTTCTTTTTTTCCACTCGGGCAAGTAGCACAATCTTCGTAAACAAAAACTTTATAATTACCTTTTTTAAGGTATCTGAATTCAAAACTTCCATCAAAACTTGTTTTGGTATCATCATCAAAGAAATTACTTTCATTTCCATATATGATAAATACGTCTTGTTCTCCTACGGGATATTCTGCAATAATATTACCTAATGTGTTGTATTTTTGTTCAATTACAACTCCTTTAATTGTTGCGCCCCCGCCTTCTCCTTCATATTTGGAGCAAGAACCGAAGAGAACCAGAAAAAATGTTAGAATTATAAATAATTTCATATTAATTTATTGTTAATTTAACGTTGTTATTTTCAAAATTACAATTTTTGATGATGTAAAATGATAAAAATTGCGATTTTGAATTTATTTTTTTAATATTGATACCTATTCTAACTAACCATATGAACAAATTATTTTTATCGTTTTTTTTGTTATCATTTTGTATTTCAATCAATTCACAGGTGTTAATAAATGAATATTCTTGTTCAAATATGAATGGTATAACCGATGCTTATGGAGAACGAGAAGATTGGATAGAGCTCTATAATCCTACGACTACGCAAGTGGACTTAACGGGTTGGTACCTTTCTGATAAATCAACAAACCTTACTAAATGGATGATTCCAAGCGGGACCATAGCAAGTAATGGATATAAAATGGTTTTTTGTTCAAAGAGAAATACAGTAAACGGAAATCAGTATCATCCAAATTTTAATCTATCACAAACGGAAGGAGATTGGATTATTCTTTCAAATACGTTTGGAAATGTGGTTGATTCATTTAAAATTGTTCATATGACAAAAGCAAATCATTCGGTTGGTAGATCAACGAATGGAGCTGCTGATTTTAAATTATTTACGACACCAACGCCTAATGCTGCCAATACAGGTGCAGTTAATTTTTACCTTCCAACTCCAATTTTCAGTGTTCAAGCCGGATTCTACCCAGCAACGCAAACAGTAAGTATTACCTGCTCTGATGCAACTGCAACTATAAGATATACCACAGATGGGAGTGATCCAACTACAACTTCTACATTATACTCGGGTCCAGTTACAATTAGTAATACCACTGTTTTACGAGCAATGGCTTTTGGAACCAACCTACCATCCTTTACAGAGACCAATACATATTTCATTAATGTAACCCATTCAATACCCGTTGTCTCTGTATGCAGTCAAGGAGTATATACTTTGGTAGCGAATGGCAATCAGATTGAGCCAGTTGGAGGATTTGAATTATTCGAAGATAACGGGATTTTTATTGATGAAGGACAAGGTGATTTTAATGAACATGGAAACGATTCATGGGCTTATGATCAACGTGGTTTCGACTTTATAATGCGCGATCAATATGGATATAACGGAGATATAGAACATCAAATTTTTCCAGAAAATACAAGGGATAATTTTCAGCGTCTCATTTTAAAACCCGCTGCAAGCGATAATTATTCTTTCGAAAATGGAGCCCACATTAGAGATGCATTTATTCATACATTATCCATACGGGCTGATATGAAATTAGATGAACGCACATGGCGACCATGTGTTGTTTATTTAAATGGTCAATATTGGGGAGTATACGAGATTAGGGAGAAATGTGATGATCATGATTATACAGATTACTATTACAATCAAGACAAGTTTCATCTAGAATATTTGAAAACTTGGGGAGGCACTTGGGAAGAGTATGGAGCTCCAAATGCTTTAACCAATTGGAATAGTTTACGAAACTACATTGCTGCAAATAATATGGGTAACGCTACCAATTTTGCCTATGTAGATAGTCTTCTTAATTGGGAATCTTTGTGTGATTATTTTATGTTCAATTCATTTGTTGTCAACCAAGACTGGCTCAATTGGAATACAGCTTGGTGGCATGGTACTGATCCACTTGGAGACAAGAAAAAATGGCGTTATACTTTATGGGATATGGATGCTACATTTGGGCATTATGTTAACTATACGGGCATTCCAGATAATTCAGCCAACGCTGATCCTTGTAATGTTGAAAACCTTCCTAATCCAGGGGGACAAGGTCATACAGAAATATTAGAAAAACTCATCAATGAAAATCCTATCGTCGAGCAATATTACATCACCCGTTATGCAGATCTAGCCAACACTTATTTTTCTTGCGATTATTTAATTCCGCTTCTTGATAGTATGGTGAATGAAATTGCACCAGAAATGACCGGACAATGTCAAAAATGGGGAGGTACTTATTCTGATTGGCAAAATAAGGTTACTCAATTACGTAATTTTATTAATACAAGATGTTCTGCACTAACAGCAGGAATGATTGATTGCTATTCTTTATCAGGTCCATTTAATGTTACCTTCAATGTGAGTCCTGCCAATTCGGGTGAAATTAAGGTAAATTCAATTTGGGCACCATCATACCCCTGGACTACAAGCTATTACGGAGGCATACAAACAAATATTATTGCAAAGGCACAACCTGGTTTTATTTTTGATCACTGGGAGTATACAATTGGCCCATTAGGCTTGCCAATTACCTCAGATACCAATTCGTTAAACATAAGCGGTGTTGAAAATATTCTTGCTGTTTTTATTCCAGATGATCCTACCGCTGACACGGATGGAGATGGGATCACGAATGTTAATGAAAATTTGGGAGGATCTGACCCACTAGATCCTTGCGACCCAAATCCAAATGCGGGCCCTTGTGACCAAGATAATGATGGTTTAACCAACTCAGAAGAAGCTACCACTGGAACAATTCCTACAAATCCTGATACCGATGCGGATGGAATAAATGATGGCACGGAAATTACAAATGGGTCAGACCCATTGAATCCATGCGATCCAGATGACAGCAGTCCAGATTGTCAAATAGACACAGATGGAGATGGTTTACCAGATCCTCAAGAAGCAACACTCTGTACAGATCCAACCGTATTTGATACAGATGGCGATGGTATTAGCGATGGCGTTGAAGTAACATCCGGTACAGACCCTTGCGATCCATGCAGTCCTACGAATAATACCCCAGATTGTACAGATGGCATACATATTCCAACCGCCTTTTCTCCAGATGGAATTGGGAATGAATTGAATAATACCTATTCTATTATAGTTGGGAAAAATATCAAATCAATCCAATTTACCATTTTTGATCGTTGGGGTAATATCATTTTACAAACGACCAGTAAACAATTCACATGGGATGGTACCTATAAGTCAAAATACTGCAATGCCGGAATATATGCTTACCAGGCTCTTGTTGAATACACGAATGGAAACAAGGAAACTTTATCTGGCAATATTACATTGATACGTTAATACCATGCATTATTTTAAAACCTTATTCATAGCCTTAGTATTAGTCAAATCCCACTTCGCACAAGACTATCACTTTTCCCAAGTAAATAGAAATACAATGCTATACAACCCTGCTGCTTCGGGGATGTTTAATGGGTATGAACGTTTTTCAGTATCGCATCGAAATCAATGGATAGGTGCAGGCACACAATTTATGACTTCACTAGCATCCGGTGAGTTTACAATTGGAAAAGGTATCCGAAATGAAAAATCATATGTGGGTATTGGTGTACTCCTGCTCAATGATATTGGCGGTGACTCTCGATTTGGAAATAAAACGGGAGCCATTAATTTTGCTGGTATTGTACCGATAAACAAACAGAATTTTATTTCTGCTGGAATTCAAACTGCCTACACGAATCGTTCAGCCGATTTATCAAGGGTTACCTTTTTAAGTCAATGGAACGGCACCACCTTAGACCCCACTATAGCTTCGGGGGAAGAGAATAGCATAACGAGTTTCGGTTACCTTGATGCTTCAGCAGGAATTAATTATCAATATGGGCAAAAACAAAAGAAGGTGGTGCGTGAAAATGCCATAGCTTTCGAAGGAGGGGTAGCGTTTTTTCATTTAAATCGCCCTAAGCTTCGATATAATGCAATTACAACAGACAAACTAGACATTAAATTTATTCTTAATACCAAACTCACGTATACCGTCTCCTCGAGAGCAGCGTTGGACGTTTGTTACTTGCAAGCGAGACAAGGAAAGCACAATGAAATTGTTGGTGGACTGTATTATAAAACCTTGGTAACAGAAGGGTCTAAAATAACAAAAACCAAACAAGATTCTTATTTAGGTTTCGGAGCTTTTTACCAATCCTCAGGTGTACTAATCCCAGGTGTCACTTTAGAAATTGGTGGGTTCAAATTTGGAGTTTCCTATGATATGCTGCTAACCAAATTACGAAACGGTTATGGTGGGTCCTTAGAATTTTCGTTCAGTTGGACTTCTGTAAAATACTCGCTTTTTCAAAAATAACCAATGTTAACAAAATGTTACGAATCTTATATTAATCTTATCATTTTGTTTACTGTATATTAAGTCAATATTAAGCCTCTAATTTTGACGAAAATTTTACAGAATGAAAAAGTTAGATTTTCTATTTATTTCGCTTGCCCTGACAGCTTGTTTTTACAGTTTTTCTCAGTTACCAATCAATATTATAACAAAAAAAGAAAAAGGAATTGAAATCATTCAAAAAGACAGTTTGTTCAGTTTACAATTTCAATTTAGAATGCAAAACAGAGCTGGGTATATGTCTGAATCAGAAACCAATTTGAGTCCAGATGAATTTGAATTTCGCGTAAGAAGACTAAGGATGAGAATGAAAGGCTTTGTTATTAACCCAAAGTTTGAGTACTACATTCAATTGGCATTTTCAAGAGGCGACATGGATTGGGAATCAACTCAAGAAAGTGAAATTAATACGAGCCCAAATGTTGTAAGGGATGCAGTAATATATTATATCCCCAATAAATCTCTAAAATTTGCCTTCGGACAAACCAAATTACCCGGAAATAGGCAACGTGTAGTTTCATCAGGAAATTTACAATTTGCCGATCGCTCCATAGTTAACAGCACCTTCACTTTAGATCGTGATTTCGGTTTTTTCGCCACATTTGAAAAAAAGCACTATGCAATTAAAGGTGCTATAACCTCAGGGGAAGGGAGAAATACTACCAAATCTAGTAAAGGGTTAAATTATACAGGTAGAATTGAGATTTTACCATTTGGTAAATTCACTAGCGGAAATGATGAATGTGAGGGTGATTTAGCAAGAGAAAAAACTCCCAAATTAGCCATTAGTGGTTCTTACAATTACAATCATGAGGCACTTCGTCAAGCGGGGACATTAGGTGGGGACTTATATAGCCTGGAAAATATGTCTAACCTTCATTTAGATATACTTTTAAAATACAGAGGATTTGCATTTTACCAAGAGTACTTAACACGAAATGCTAAAAATCCAATAACAGAAAATTTAGATAACGGTAGTTTACGAGCGATTTATGTTGGATATGGTCACTTAAGTCAAGTAAGTTACTTATTTAAAAATAATTTTGAAGTTGCATTCCGTTACGCAAAAATAACCCCAAGAAATGATGTATATAATAATACTATTTATTCATCTATAAATTTGAAACAACAAGAACATATTCAACTTGGATTAACCAAATATATATATGGCCATCGATTTAAAATTCAAGGTAATTTGCTCTATCATATAAATTCAGATTTAAAAAACGTGACGAATAAAAAACAATTTGGGGCCATTTTACAAGTTGAAATGGGAATCTAATTAGATTTGGATATTCGTTTTTTTGACCATAATAAACATTTTTACGTTAGTAGTTTTCATAAATAGATTAACCAAAGTAGATTCAAAAGAGTATCTTTACTTAATTGAAAATCAGATTATGAAAAAGTTTCTTTTTACATTTCTACTTGTTATCGCAGGAAATAGTACTCTAAATGCAACCAATTTAATAAGCGAACCAAGAGATAGTTCCACCAACTTAATTAATAAAGCACTTGCATTGAAACTTTATGAAGATGGAGTTGAGTTTTTTAACATGGGGCAAAATAAAGAAGCACTTTCTAAATTTAAAGATGCCGCTATCAAAGACCCATCTAATTGGAAAATTGTATACTACATCAGTTTAACCAATTTTGAATTAAATTATTATTCGCTTTCACTTGCCCAGGCAAAAGCAGCTTTGAAATTAGCAGACGGCAAACCAAATGCTGATTTTTATGAGCATTATGCTAAGGTAAATCACCGCATGGGGAATTTGGACACAGCCCTTTTCTATTATAAAAAAGCTGATCTAAAATTAGCTAACTCATTGAAAAAAGAATTTCAAATTCCATTGCGTATTCAACAGGTAGAATTTGCTCAAAAGGAGCAGCTTACTGATCGGTCGAGCAAGAAAAAAGTATTGAGTAGAAGCGTAAATTCCAATTATGCCGAATATGGACCTATTTTAGCAGATAGTGGTCAAGTATTATTTTTTACGGCAAGAAAGTCTGACACGAAAGGAAGAACAATGAACGAAGATGACCAAGATTATTTTGAAGATATCTATGAAGCAAAATGGAACCCAATCACGAAGGATTGGGATAGTATCACCAATGCGTTGAAATGGAATACTAAAGGATTTGATGCACTTACCTATGTTTCTAGAGACGGGAAATATGCTTTGATGACCATTAATAATGAGGCTCTAGAACAGAAAACCACTTCAAGTTCTGATATTTTTGAACTTTCTAATAGTACTTCAACTGGCAAATGGGGATCTCCAAAACCGATTGAAAACAAGTCTATTAATTCCTCTTATTATGACGGTTCGGCAACAATGACTGCTGATCGTAAAACAATGTACTTCGTTTCAGATCGAAAAGGGGATAAAAAATCAACGGACATTTATAAGGTTCAAAAAATCGGAAGTGAATGGGGGAAAGCCGAAGCATTACCTGATTTCATTAATACGGTTGGACGCGAAACCACACCATACATCACACCAGATGGCAAATTTTTGTTTTTTAGCTCTGATGGATTAAATGGAATGGGTGGATTAGACATTTATGTTTCTGAAGTAAAAAATGGTGTTTTCAGTCAGCCCGTTAATCTCGGATCTATGGTAAACTCGTTTACAGATGATAGTCATTTTTATTATAGTCCAGAATTTAAAAAAGGATTTGTTGCCTCAATAAACACAAAAAATGATAAGGCCAATTACGATTTATATGAAATCGATTTGAGTGATTTTACTTTGCCGATCAAGTAGTTCTAATCAATAATTCCGATAATCATTCCACAGATTTATTCTGCATCCTAATAATGGGAGAAATGTGAAACGATTGTAGGCAGAATCATATCTAAGATTTACTTCTGCAAATACACTATATAGAAAATTATAAGTGTAAGATGCATACCATTGACTTCTGAAAAATTTATTTTTTAACCCCTGCCCTATTTCATGTTGATAGTCAAAGGGTCTGTTCGTATATGGTTGATATATATCCCCACCATAACTTTTCCCATCCTTATCTAAGCCTTGAAAGCCATATGAAATAAAGGACTTTATTAACCATTTGTTTTTCTGCCATTTTAATTCGCCTAAAATTTCTGCAAAATTCCCACCAAAGGGATGTGTTAAGGTATAACCCGCGTTGCCATAGTTTTGCATTGAATTTAAATGTGAATACGTGTAGGGTCTAACGGCATTTCCCTCAATACGATAAAAGAAATTCTCATTAAGTACTTTAAATCTCCCTTTAACTCCTAGCTGTGCTCCATATTTATTAGCCCACCAGCCTGAACGGGCTTTTATTTCTGAAAGCAAAAATTCATCTAAAATTAATTGTCCATACGCTGTATGTTTTTTCCATTTTACCGAAAGTGACAATCCTAACAATACATTATCTGATGATCCAATGGCATATTCCTGTGGACGATAAAAAATCAGGGGGTTTAAATATTCCAATTCATATCCTCGGTTCAATAAAGTATCCTTGGGTTGAAAAACAACCGTTTCAAAAACCCCTACATTCAACCATTTTGTTATGTTCCAACTTAAATAATGCATAGCACCATATTTGGAACTCCATGACTGATTGTTTTGCTCCTTAAAAAACTGATACATAACCAAATATTCTACATGCCAAAATCTTGCTCTAATTTGAGCAAAAGGATATGGCTTCCCGTAATCACTTAAAAATAAAGAACGACTACCTTCGCCAATAAAATTGCGATCTATGCCGGCTTGAAAATTAAAAACATGATTAGGGGTATAGGAAATTCTACCCAATACATTATGAGAGATTGGCAATTTATCTTGTTTTCGAGTATATGAATAAGTTCGCGTATCCAAATAATTGGTATCATTGGTAAATGAGGCAAAATTATAGCCTACTCTAGCGTACCATTTCGGGGAAATTTTCAAATCTGTTTGAACCCCAAGACCTTGTCTAAAATAAAATAATGAAGGAGAAACTTTATCAAATGCGTAGGCAATATCACCAATTGGAAAAACAGCTAAACATCGCTTAAACTTAACGTCTCTATCTACCTTAGGCCAAATAGCGGAATGATTTTCAACACTTGGCTTAAGAATAGAATCTGAAGGTAGTTCTTCCGTTAAATAGTTAACTTTTCCTTGCCCGAAAGAAGAAAAATGAATCAACATTAACAAAATTATATTTCTAATAATCATTTGGTTGGTTCAATAATCCAGTACGAATTCCTAAATGAAAAACAAGATTTGAATTAGTAATTTCCATCATTTCTCTTCTCCATAAAACAGAACTAAAAACAGATAAGTTCAATTTTTCATTGAATTTTAAACCTACTTCCATCTGTTGATTGAAAACCAGACCGTTTTTAGGTAAGGTTGAATTCAATACTGGTAAAAGAGAGGCTTGGTTATACTTTGATAAAATAAAATTACTGCTTCGTAAGTCAATATAAAGCTTTTTCCAAGACCAATTTAGTCTGCACAAAAATTCACTAAAACCCGTACCACTTATATGCGCCACAGGAAGATTGTAATTGGTATAACTTAATCTAGGATTCTGAGCAATGTACATCGTATTACTCGATTTATTCCACTCTACTTGCAACATAATGTTCGGTAAGCCCAAGAAATTATATGCTCTTGCGCCTAATTGTAAGGCAAACTGATTTTTGAATTGACCAACAACGAACTGACCATAAACAAGGTATTTTTTGAAAAAATTAAAATTCGCATTTAGCCCAAAGATAGAATAGCTTTTTTTGGAATTAAATAAGGATGCTACAAACGGAACGGGAATAAAATAACTTGGATTTAACGCTTTTGTTTTCAATGAATCTCCCATAGACCACATACTTCCTTCAAAAAAACTAATCGCCATATGCTCATTTGGTTGAAAAGAAATGTAATGTGCTGAAAATCCTTTGGGTTGATAATATCCTTCAACTGTCGTATATATCTTTTTCCGAATTAAATTCATGTATCTAGACCGAATTACATTAACCGACCATTTCGAATTCAATTTATAATCTAATCTCAAATAAGGGGTACCATAATTATTGTCTGAAAGAAGCATCGATCGATATCCATTTCCAATAAATTGTTGATTATTACCTGCAATAATGCTTAATTTATTACTTGGTCGATAAATAAAATTCCCAATGGCGAATGCATAATCATATCCATTTTCTTTAAACGGTTTGGTACGTGCTGCTCCGGGAATCATTCCATTTTGTTGAGTATACCCCAAATTTGATGTGTAAAATTCCCCATGACTTAAAATAAATTCTTTTTCATAGGAACTAAACACAGCCTGATTTTCATAAAAAGAAGTTGCAAATGAAAAATTCCGAAATAAATCACCTTCTACTAATATTCCACGTGTATTTTGAAACAACAGTTGTTTATCGGCAGCAAGGAAATCAGTACCTAAATTCAATTCCCCTACGGGTGAAATCGATAAATGGTAATCATCCTTTTGTAACTCCACCAAATGTTTAGAAAAAGTTCGCTTGAAGAATGGTTTTTTGATTCTTGTTGAATCTAAGTCAACATATTCTACAAGCGGATAATGAGAATTATAAACGCTTTCTACAACAGGAAGGATAGAAGGTATAAAATGTGAATTTTTGGAATAAAGGAACATTAAATTATCCCTAAAAAAAGGATGAGTAGAGATCAAATTATTACTTTGACTAAAGGAACAAAATCCGAGAAAAGAACTCAATAGAAAAAAAGCTAAACACCTCATAACATCTTTTCTAAAAGCGCTTTTGTTTTTGCGATGAAATATGGATTCGTAAGATTTTGCTTATTATATCGAAGAGGTTCACCTGTTTCTGCGTGATATACAAAACCTCCAAGGGTTTCTAAGATAGCCTGACCAGCAGCAATATCCCATTCCATGGTTGGAGCGAATCGTGGATATGCATCAGCTTTACCCATTGCCAAATCAAAAAACTTTAAAGAGGATCCCTTTTTTATATATTCAATTTCAGGAGAAATAGATTGAAGTGATTGGATAAATTTAAGTACAGGTCCTGAATGATGACTTCTAGAACATGTCATAACCAAAGGAGAATTTATCGCCTGCGGTATTTCAATTTTAATCCATTGTTCAGGATTACTCACCTGATCAAATTTAAAAATAAATACACCAAATTCTTTTGAACCAATCATTAGCTCCTGATTAACAGGTGAGGCAATCAAACCAAAAACGGGAATTCCATTTTTTATCAGGGCAATATTCACAGCAAATTCCCCATTTTTGCTAACAAATTCCTTGGTGCCATCTAATGGATCAATGCACCAACATTCCGTCCAGTTTTGTCGAATGGTGTAATCTGAATTTATACTTTCTTCTCCCGTTATAGGAATATTTGTTTCATCCAGAAATCGATGCAAGATCTCCGTCGATGCTAAATCCGCTTCGGTTATTGGTGAACCATCTAACTTATACTCTGCATTAAAATCTCTGGAATAAATTTCCATAATTTTTTTTGAAGCTTCAATGGCTCCGTTAATAGCGAATTGATAAATGGATGAAATCTCCATTAAGGAATTATTTTCTGTTTAATCACTTGATATATTTCCCAAGTGGTTCGATCATAAACATAAATTAGTACATGCATATTTTCTGCATTATAAGCACCATCGAGTTGATTAGGAACAACAAATGAATAATTCACATAGTATTTTCCGTTTAACATATCATTAGCAGTTAATACACGTCCAAAGGCTTGACTGTTTAGATTCCCTCTATGTATATCACGATGTATATAAGCGGTATTATGCGAGTTGTCGCTCATTTTCTGATCACCAACTAATGAATCCTCTATAATACTTGCGATAATTCCAAGTTCATTAGTTAAAGTAGGATCAATTTTATCTACTTCAACGTGTAAAAATGCCCCTTTCGTTTCAGGAAAGTAATTTAAATCAGATTGAATATTTACGCGTAAATTATTTTCAGTTAATTGCGTATTTACCATGGAGGTCCAGGAATTGGGACTTTGAAAGATAAAACCATTGTTAAATCGATTAATTGTTCCTCTTGGGTTACCTGAAAATCCTCCGTCATTAGTGCCAAAATAAGTACCTATTTCAATACCCTGTGGATTAGTAAAATCTACTGGATATTCTGGAGGCAATACTAATTGAAAATCACCAATTCCAGTAGGCCCAGCATGTATAGAGGAAACATAAACTCGAGATGGATTTGCACCATGAAGGGCGTGTGCCAAATCAGCAGCTGCCGGACAATAAACACATTGATGACCGGTAAAATCCTCAATTAACACATTTCGATTCACATTCAAATTAGCCGTAAATTGAGGCCACTCATTAGCAACATAATCGCTCCAATTCCCGGGATAAAGGGTAGTATCTAATTCAATAGTTGGCAAATTTGGATATGGATTATCAACATGATCACATGATGGCAATGAAATTAAAAAATACAATGCCACTAATCCTAAAACAAACTTTTTCATATTAAAAACTTTGGGTAAAACTAAAGGTTAAACCATTGGATGCTGGAACAAATCGACAAACACCACCTACGCAAAATAAACCGGCACGTTGACGACCATAATAAATTGAAAACCGGGTTGCATCTTTTACATAACCAAAAGTAAAAATAGGATAATGTACCCGCTTACTCTCCACCGGATTTCCATAGTTATATTGATCCATAAAGCCAAAAGACCAATGCGGGGAAACCGTATATTCAAGCAAAATGGTTGCCCAATTTCCCTTATCATTGATTTTACCTTCATTAGGTAATCCTTTTTTTATTTTCTCAACGAAAAGTGCTTGTAGCTCAGATCTTAGCGCATGTTTTTTGTTAATCTTATAGGAGGTTTCAATTACACCAATATGCGAAGAAATCATTCCTTTAGCATCATTCGAAATCTTTGCTACATCATTATTAATCTTTATATTAAAATAAGATGCGATGAAACTCAATTTTTTATTGATTTTTTTAGTGATGTTAATATTGATATCCCTCCAATACATACTATCACTTTTATCAAATGGACGTGCAGCATATAATACACCAGTTGAATCAAGAGAACTAAAACCTGAAGTATGATGTACCGGACGAAAAGTTGTTGATACATTAAAATTTATAGCTGTACCATATTTACCCCCTAATTTTGTTCCTTTTTTAAGTGTATATAAAACCTCTGCTTGGTATGCTACCTCGCCCATAGGTTGGGTTGCGTATGGATAAAGTGTCGCTACCAAATTGTATGTATGTGTTTTGTTTAAGGCGGGCAAGTAGTTAATAAAAACATCTTGAAGATCCTTTGTTCGATCAGAACGATAACTCATATTATCAACAGATTTTCCTGAAAGTAAAATACCTAATCCCTTTTTGGAATACCCCAAGTTAAAAATTGCTGCATGACCATAATTATAAATTTTATTATTGTCGTTTGATGGATCTTGTTCTTTTAGAATATATTCTCCATTCAAATTAACATTTTTATACCTAGCCTTGAAACGTCCTCCATAAGCACCTACATTTTGAGGAAGAATTAATTCATCATCATTATCCGCCTGAAATTTGCTTACAAAAGAAACGCCTAACCCAAAATCCCAATTATCATTTAACAATGAATCAAAAGTTTCTTTGAAATTTATTTCCGCATCTACTCCTCTCACAATTCCATCACCATGAATAATTTTCCCTTGTTGAAAGGACAGACGTTGATAGCCATATACACCTTTTAATACCACCCCTTTAAAAGGACGAACTATTAATCGAGCTCCATCCATGAAATTATCATACCCCAAAGCACGATCCTCATAAGCTCGCAGAGACAATCCGGCGCCAAACTGCTCATAAAATGAACCAAGAGTTACATCAACTAATTTATTAACATAACCTATATAACGCATACCTATACCCGTTCCATCGAATCGATTCGGATAACCTTGAATTCGTGGCAAATAAGATTCTAATCTCATTCCTGCCTTGAAATTCTTGTTCGTGTAAAAAACATTCATGTATGAATTCAACAATCCTTTCTGTGCCGGTTGATTTGCTCCAATTAACGTATCATTATTTAGATATTGAAAGGTAGACTCGATGTTTCCAGTAAATGTACCTCCGTTGGAAAAATCCTGTGAAAAAGTGTTATAAGAAAATAAAAAAACAAAAATTGGCAGAATTCTCAGTGTCATCCCTTCGTTATTTTACCGTCAATTTTTTGATTTCCTCATATAATTTCTCCTCATCACCTGGAGCATAATTATTGTGAGAATAAACGATATTGCCGTCTTTATCTATTAAAAAAGTATGCGGAACATTATTCACTCCCATTGCACGTTTAAAATCTCCGTTCGGGTCTAGTAGAACGGCAAAGTCCCATGCTTTTCCATTTACATAGGGTAATACTGAATTTTTAGTCTTTTCATCATCAATTGAAACTGCAACTAAGGTAACTCCAGTTTCAGCTTGCCAATCAGCATAGGATTCATGAATGGTATTTAGTTCTTTTTTACACGGTGAACACCACGTTGCCCAAAAGCTTATTACCACAGGCCCTTCATATCCCATAGAGGCAGTATTCACTTTTTTTCCTTTTAAATCTTTTAAATCTACCGACGGTAAGTGTTTTAATTCTGAATCCTGTCCAAAAAAAGTAAATGCAATAAGAAGAAAGCTGGTAAAAATGATTGTTTTCATATGTAAAAATTTAAGAATTTGACTCTGCTTTGCAAATTCTTTACCAAAAATAAACAAAAAAAGAAAAGATTACCCTTTCGGTTTAAATTTAATCGTATTTCGATACAACAGACCAAAAACTAGGATAAAAAAGAGAACAAACAATAAATTTGGCAGAATGATATTATGAACTGTAAGATAAACGATTAATACTGAAAATAGAAATGAAAAAAGGCCGATGATAGAAAAAACATACCATACCTGTTTATCCGTAAAACCTGCATAAACCAAATGGTGAGTTGTATGATCCTTGCCACCAACCATAGGTGATTTTCCAGCTCGCACTCTATTTATAAAGACAGCTAATGTATCTGCAGCAGCAGGTGTGAGAGCAACTAACGTTATCACAATACTAATCCACGAATTATGCTCCGTTGTAGCTCCTAAATTCCATAGGTATTTGATAGAAAAAAAGGCAACAAACAACCCTACAAATTGACTCCCTGCATCACCCATAAACAACTTGGACGGATTGATGTTGAAATAAAGAAATCCAACTAGGGCACCCAGCATTGCAACGATAGTAAATAGCCAAAATGGCTTACTTGGATTTCCAATTACATAACAACTTGTCAAACAGGCTAAAAGAGTAAAAAATACGGTAGTTGCTGTTATTCCATCCATATTATCTAACATATTAAGGGAATTCATCAAGGTAATTACCCAAATGACGGTTAGCACAGAATCAATAAATGGGATATGAAAAAGGTCTATTTTAATGTCTGTTAACAAGAAAATAATACCGCAAAATATCTGCATAAAGAGTTTAAAAAATGGCTTCGTATTGTATGCATCATCAGCTAGCCCCATGGTAAAAGCCAATGCAGAAGCTAGAAATAAACCTACATAATTAATATCACCGAAAATATTATAATCCGGAAATAACATTAATGATAATATCGTTGAAAATAAAAAACCGGCAAAAAGGCTAATTCCACCTAAGGAAGGTTTGGATTGATTGCTCCAACGAACGAAGACATCATTTTTATTGCGAATTCCCAAGGATTGTGAAAACCTCAATAAAAGTACGTTGCTAATTACAGAAATTGCTGCAGCACCCAGAAAAAAGAGAAGATAGTGTAGTGTAGTAGTTGGCATCTAAAAGTAAAGTTAGTAGTTAGAAAGGCGTTTCGAAATCCGAGAATAGCAATCCGTTTTTATCTTTTTCAGAAATAACCGGAGAATCTATTTGCCAATCTATTTGCAGTGTACGGTCATTCCATAAAATAGTTTCCTCCGCTTCAGGATGATAATAATTAGTACACTTATAACAAAAAATAGTATGATCTTCTAAGGCCACAAATCCATGGGCAAATCCCTCAGGAACCCAAAATTGGTTTTTTTTAGCCCCAGATAAAAGGACCGTTTCATGTTGACCATAAGTGGGGGAATTTTTTCGAAGATCTACTGCAACATCTAACACAGACCCTTGAATTACCGAAACTAATTTCCCTTGGGTATAAGGTGGTTTTTGAAAGTGAAGACCTCGCAATACTCCTCTTAGAGAAGAGGACATATTATCCTGAACGAAATTAATATCTCCTAGAATTTCTGAATAACGTTCAGCATGAAAAGACTCAAGAAAAAAACCACGAGAATCACCAAAAATTTTTGGAAAAAATTCAATTAGCCCACTTATTTCTTTTCTTTCGATTTCCATACTATGTTTTTAATACGCTTAAAAATCCGGATAAAAAATGGAGCATCGTCATCGTCGTCGGTATAATAGCCAGAGCCGTAACCATAACTATTTCCGTATCCGTATCCGTATCCGTATCCATAGCCGTATCCATAACCGTATCCATAACCGTATCCATAGAACGACCTTTTTGTTTCTATCCCATTTAAAATAATATTCAATGAGGTTAATTTTTGAACTTCAAATAATTCTTCTACACGCTTAACAAAGATTCGTTTTGAATAATGAGATTTAAATACGTAGATTGGAATATCAGACGCTGCAAGTATTTGAATACCATCAGAGACAATTCCAACCGGAGGATTATCAATCATTACAATATCATATCGTTTCTTTAATTCTTCTAAAACATCTTGAAATTCCTGACTTTGAATCAATTCCGATGGATTTGGTGGTATTGGTCCAGCAGTTATAAAATCTAAACCACTTATGTGCGAATGCTGAAGTACTTCATCAATACTTGAATTTCGAGATAAAATATTACTCATCCCAGCTACATTTTCAGCTGCAAAACCATGGTGTACTTTTGGCTTTCTTAAATCTAGATCTAAAACAATGGTTGATTTACCTGATACGGCAATCATTCCTGCCAAATTCAAAGCAACAAAGGTTTTACCCTCCCCAGAAATAGATGATGAAATTGCAATTACTTTTGCGTCTTTATTAATAAAACTCATGTTTGATCGAATACTTCGAATCGCCTCGGCCATTCTACTTTTTGATGACTCAGCAACAACAACTTGAGAATACTTAAGTTTACGTTTGTAAAGGGGAACACCTCCAAGAAAATTCGTTTCCTTAGGCAACATTTTGATTAAATCCTCAGGACTAACAATCTCATTGTAGGTTAAATACCTAAAAATCATTAAAGATATTCCGATAATTGAACCAAATAATATCGAAATAATATAAATCAATTTTTGATTAGGGCTTAACGGACTATCCGGAACAACCGGAGCTGTTAAGACGCGATTTTCTGAGGAATATCCTGCATTAGAAAGAGTAAATTCAATTTTTTTCTCTGTGAATAATGAGAAATATCTATTATTTAATTCTTCAATATACTTTAATCGATCGTATTTAAGGGTTTTCTCAGGCATTACAAAATAACGCTCCTCCAACTCATTTAATTTTTCTTGAATGAGTCCTATATCGCCTTTTAATCTTTCTTCAATTACAGTAAGGCTTTTCTTAACAGATGCTTGACGCTGCTCTATTTTCTTTTTATTTTTTATATACTCATTGTGCTCTTCGGTTACATCATTCAATAACTCATCCCTTCTTTCAAGTAATTTATTTAAATCTTCAATCTGTCTAAGCAATGACCCTTCAAAACTACGTTTTCCTATCATTTCAGGTATCAACCTGTAGACCTCCAGTTTATCTGGATCTTGAGTTAGTTTGCCTTTAACTAGGTAAAGAGTTACTAATTCTTCCTCTACATCTAATAACCTTTTTTTCAAATCGTTCATTTTTAATGAAACTGATTCACTTTCCAATTTTGGATCGGTAATTTTTTCCTTCCGTTGAAAATTGGTCATACTATCTCGTGCAACTTTTAGTACCTTAGCCAAAGAATCTAACTGAGTTTCAACAAATCCAATAACTTTTTGATTATTGATTTTACCCATCTGTTCTTCATACTTAAAAAATGCATCTAATACGGCTTGAACAACATCTTTGCAAAGTATAGGATTAAAATGATCAAAAGTTATTTTGATCGTTTTAGCTTCGGGGTCAACAGGCATTACAGTTAACTTAGACATCCAATCTCTCATGATTGAATATTTTTTATTTAAAATGATGTATAAATTATTACCATCAACCGTTTCCATTAACTCTGATTTTGATCCAGAAAATTGAATTTCAAAATCATCATTTTTTAATTTCCCGTTTAATAAACCACGAACAACCGTAGGTTTTCCATTCTTAGAATAATGTAATTCTAAAATATTGTTCGCATATTTAACATCGATTCTAGAACCACAAATTGTAGAATCCTTAATTTTCAGTGGAACAATTTTAAACCCTGTCGATTTATATAAATCCTTTGTCAATAACTTTCCTTCAGAAAAAATACTTACTGAAGTATTTAATTTTTCAATTGCCTTTTCAAATAAAAATTCGGAACGTAAAAATTCAATTGTTTTATTTAAGTCCGACCCTTTTGCAGCAACCGTTAAAGCGCCTTCGCCCAAAGCTTGTTTAACTCTATCTTGCTCAACAAGTTGCAAAACAGCTGAAGATTGGTATACTGGTTTTGTATAACGCAAATACATAAATGCGATAGCTGCGAAAATTGACATATAAACAAAAGGCAAATACCAATGTCTAGAAATAATTTCTCCCAAAATAATTGGGTTAAATTCTTTATTGATAATTAATTTTTTCTCTTGTCCTACAGCCATAAAATTTAAATACGTGTTAGAAGAATGAACATATACAAACTTGTTGTAAACAAACTAATCCAAGGAGCCACCTCAAGTAAAACACTTCTTGCGACCTTCGGCTTGTAGTCAATATAAATGTAATCGTTACTTTGAACAATCATTTCAGCTTGTTTAAGCCCATCAATCGAAGAAAGATCAATGCTATAAACTTCCCTTTTTGCACTTTTGGTTTTGCGCATAACTTTTATTGAGTTTGCAAAACCGTCTTGTCCAATTCCACCAGCCAACGCAATAACTTCAAGCAATGAGGTATTCACATTTGGTAAAATAATTACTTGTGCCGCTCCTTTTCCAGGAAAAACAATTACTCTTTGATTTGTTAATCGGATTTGTACAAATGGATTTTGAAATTGGTTGGATAAAATGCGCGTAATTGAGTCTTCTAACTGAACTACTGTTAAACCAGAAACATAATACTCTCCAATTATGGGTAATTCTGCTTTCCCATTTCTCCGAACCAAATAGTCCATTGACTGTAAATTACTTTGAGAATTCCCTTGCGACCCAGCAGTATTTACACCTGAAAGTCCATTAACTATTCGTTCCCCATTATTGGTTGAAATATAGAATGTGAATCGATCACCAGGGCCAATTCGATAATCCTCAGACGGCTGCATTTGCAAAGAATCAAAATGAAAACTTCCATCCTTGGGGATTTTAAACATTTGATTGCTATTTAAGTTTTTATAGTAATTACAACTTACCAGAGAAAAACCAGTAACAATAACTAGCAATAAAAATTGTAGCTTTCTACTCATTTTGTTTGAGATAACAAGTGTTTATAATAGTTTTCCATATCCTTCACCAAACGTGTATAATGAAATGTATCTTTCACAAAAGGCCATCCACGCAAGCCCATTTCTTTTCGAAGAGGCTCATTGTCAATTAACTCAATTAATTTATCTGCAAATATACGTGCATTATCAGTAGGAACAATAAAACCCGTAAGATTGTCAGAAATAATATCTCTAACACCTCCTACATCAGTCGTTATAACAGGGACATTGGCAGCTTGTGATTCGATTAAACTAACCGGGGTTCCTTCATTTTTAGAAGTTAAACAAATCACATCCATTCCCGCATTAAATGTTGCAATATCTTTAATCCATGAAGTGAAGCGAATATCTACTCCTTGTTCGCCTAATTGGTTAACTTGATCCTCCACAAAAGTTTTTAACTCTCCGTCACCTACTACAAAAAAGACCGGTTTTTTATTCGTTTTCTGATGTGCCAACTTGATTATATCAAAAAACAAAGCATGATTTTTAACCGGAGCTAATCTCCCTATAATAGCTATAGCAACCTCCTCTTCTTTCAGTTCATACTTTTTTCTTGTTTCAATGCGTTTCGATTCAATGTTTTCATTGAATTTAGACAAATCAAAACCGAGTGGAATCACCTTTGTTTTTTCCGGGTGAGAGATTCTATGATCTTCTACTATTTCTTTTTTTTGTGTTTCAGAAATTGTGATTATACCCGTTGATTTTGAAGCTAATCTACGCTCAATAAACTTGTAGATACTTGTTTTTACTCTACCAAAATAGGAATGAAATACATGACCATGAAAAGTATGAACTACCACAGGCACTTTACAATCAAAGGCTGCCTTTCTGCCCAAAGCCCCTGCTTTTGCCGCATGCGTGTGAACAATATCCGGTTGAAATTCTTGGATTATCTTTTTAAGTTTGGACAACGCTTTTCGATCACTAAAAAAATCAGGTTTTCTTTTCATTTCAGGAATATAAACGGCCTCAACACCATATTCTTCTAAAATATGTAGTGAATCAGCCTCATCCTTTTCAGGCAAACCTCCCACCAATAAAGTTTCGAAATCATCAGATAAATAGCGGGTTAAAAAAGTCGCATTATACGTTGGACCACCAATATTAAATCTATTGATAATTCTTAAAACCTTAATCTTTCTTTTTTCAGTCAAATTTGAAAATTTATCCTTTTAATTGAATGAAAATTACTATTTTGTGATAAAATTCAATCCATGCGAAGATACATATTTTTTGTTATTGTAATTCTTACCAATTATGTACTTGGACAAAACAAAATTCAGGATAAATTGGACCAACTTGTGAAAAATCCGCAACTCGAGAATGCAACAGTAACTTTTTTTGCCATCGATTTGGATTCAAAAGACACTTTGGCGAAATGGAATCACAAAACTAGTCAAGCAAGCGCTTCTAATGCTAAATTGTTTTCAACCTACACAGCACTTGAGTTATTGGGTCCAAACTACCAAGCAAAAACCCGCATATATTTGGACGGAACGATAAGTCCTGATAGTATTTTTAAAGGCGATTTGTGGGTACGTGGTGGTGGAGATATATCCTTAGGAAGTAAGTATTTCACTACTGATGGAATGGAACTTGAGTTTTTAAATCAGTGGGCAGATACGCTTGCAGAATTAGGTATTAAAGAAATTACTGGATCGATCATAGCTGATGGAAGTGAATTTGGTTATGATGGAGCCCCGGATGGGTGGGCTTGGTCAGATCACGGGAATTCTTATGGTGCCCCTCCTAGTGGGATTTGCTTTTATGACAACATAATGAATTACTATTTTAAAACAGGAGCTGCAGGATCAACATCTACACTGACAAAAACATTTCCTGAGCTTCCGGGTTTAACTTTCCATAACTACATCAAAGCATCCGGTAATTCAGTTGACAATGCCTATTTGTATGGTGGGCCTTATTCATACGATCGATTTGGGAAAGGACAACTTCCAGCTTATCAATCAAATTTTCAGGTAAAAAGTGCGATGCCAGACCCTGAATTTCAATTTGCTTTGGTATTAAAAAATTACTTGGTTAAACGGGGAATCAAAGTAAATTCAGCAAAATCTGTGCGAAAGGAAGATCTTAAACAACCAAATTATTCTAATCTGCGATTGATCTATACTCATTTAGGAACGCCGCTGTTGGAAATAATTAAAAAGACTAATATGCATAGTGTCAATTTTTTTGCAGAAGGATTGGTAAATTTAATCGCCTATGAAAAAACCGGGCAAGGATCTACAGACAACGGATTGCAACAAATGGAAAGCTTTTGGGCTAAAAAAATTAATGCAAAAGGACTTTTTATAAAAGACGGCAGCGGTTTATCAAGAAATAATGCCATGAGTCCTTCTCACTATGTCGAAATGCTTAATTACATATACAAAAGCAAGTATTATACTTTATTTACAAGCAGTTTGCCCGTTGCAGGAGTTTCAGGAACACTTTCTTCTGTATGCGCTGGTCAAACTGGTCAAGGTAAAATAAAAGCGAAAAGTGGTACATTAACTCGCGTAAAAGCGTATTCCGGTTATGTAAATAGCCAAAGCGGAAAAAATATAGCTTTCTCGATTTCCATCCATAATTATACCTGTGCGAAATACGAAATAGTACCCTTAATAGAACCGGTGTTGAATGCCTTAGCCGGATATTAGAAACTTCCTAATTTGTCTTTTTTAAATAGCTTGCGGTATGTATCATATACGTATCCCAACCATTTTTCATCATTCGGATAGTCTTTATACCAATGCCCAGGAAGTTCAACGATGGATTTAAATTCGAGCAAGGAAACTCCTAATTTTTTCGAAATGTATTCCATTTCTTTTTCCACATTTGCTTCATTAAATGAAGGTGTTTTTAAAATTTCAAGTGCTTCTTCTCTTGAAATAGAACCCACACATATTTGGCTAGAAAGGGTTGCTCTACGGTAATCTAAATTGAATTTTTTCACTAAATAATACGACTGAATAAACCCAGTGTATTTAGACTCATAGTGCTTTCCTCCGTAATTTTTCCAATCCAGCTCATTGGTTAACACCTCTATGGCGGCGTCTTTACTATATGGAACAAAATTCAACAAATAAGTCATTTTAATTCCTTTGACGAACTTGTAAAACATTTCGCTTCTAAATCCAAAGGTTGGAAAGGATTTAATTTTACCCTTGCCAAACTTCTTGTGGATGTATTTAAAATAGGTCAAATCTTTGGCGTTATAGTGCCATGATTTAGGTAAAATTCCTTCTGTTGCGAAATTGCCACCACTTATAATGTGTTTGACTCCATATTTTGCCGCTACTTTGTGCAATGCAGAGAGTATAGCAATATCAGTTGGCGTGTCAGCCTCAGGAACAGATGCTTTAAGAAAGGCTAACTGAATTTCTTTAAACTCTTCCCAATCCAGGACGTAACTTTCATAATCTATTCCTAAAATTCGAGCAATATTCTTGATATTAAGAACCGCCTCTTCCGAATTCCAACCGTTATCTAGATGTACTCCAAGTACTCTCAAACCGGCACGTTTTGCAATAAATGCAGCATAAGAACTATCAATCCCACCACTCAATCCAACAACACAATCGTATTTTTTCCCTTGGCCTGTCTGCTTAATTTGATCAATTAAAGCCGAAAATTTTTGATCTGTTTCTGATCCATTGTAATTGTGATGTGCTCTGACATGCAAGAAATCCGTACAATGGTTACAAATCCCATTTTCATCAAAACGAATATCAGGGTCTGTTGTGTCCATAACACAACGTGAACAAATTTGATAGGTACGATTACTCACGGTGCAAAAGTAATTCGAAAATTACTAAAAACCATTTTTTTCTACTGTTTTTTAAGTATATACGATTTCTTTCTCCAATCGATCGGGATAATTTATAAGTACGCCATGATTCGCCCCTTGATAAACAAACAAGCTACCGGCTGCCAATCCATTAACATGCGTTTCTTTGTAGGCTGTTGAAAGATTTTTTAAATCAGCAGCACCACCAAGAGCAATAACTGGAATAGTAACGGCTTGAGAGATTGATTTAAGCATCTCTAAATCATATCCAGTCATAGTGCCATCTCTTTCAATTGATTGCATAATGATTTCTCCTGCACCCGAATTTTGCATATTCAAGGCAAATTCAATTGGAGTGTATTGGGTGCTTTTCGTACCAGCATGAATCCACGATTTGATTCCGCCAAATAATTTTTTTTGATAGTCAATGCAAACAGAAATCGTTGAAGAACCAAATTCCTTTGCTGCCGATTCAATGAATCCAGGGTTAATCGCCGCTGAATTGATTATCACCTTTTCAGCTCCTGCTTGAATTAATTTTTGAATATCGTTCAATGAGTTTACTCCTCCGCCAACAGCAAATGGCATGTTAGCCTCTTCACCTACATCTCGGACAAAATCCAAGGAAATTAATCGATTTTGCTTGGTTGCCTCAATATCCAAAAACACTAATTCATCTGCTTTCAGCTCGTTAAAAATTTTCACTGCATTAATAGGATCGCCAATGTAATTATACTTCTTAAATCGAGTAGTTTTAACCAACCCTAAATTTTTAAGCAATAACACAGGTATAATTCGTGGCCGATACATATAAACAAATTGAATGGTAAATTTAGTCGCTTAAACAATACGTAACAAACTTTCGAACCAAATTGCAAGATTAAATTTAAGCACGTACTTTTACCTTGTGAAAATAGTTGTCGTAGATTATGGCATGGGGAATATACATTCAGTTGCTCGAAAAATGAAGTTGCTTGGATTTACCTATGAAATTTCTTCTAAAGCAGCAGATATTTCAAGTGCCGATAGAATTATTCTACCTGGGGTGGGCCATTTCGGAAAAGCAATGGAGAACTTAAAAAAACAGAACCTCATCGATGCATTGAATGAAGCAGTGCTTGGTAAAAAAATTCCAATTTTAGGAATTTGTTTAGGTATGCAACTCATGGCTCGTACAAGTAAAGAAGGTGAAAGTGAAGGATTGGGATGGTTTGATGCAGAGGTATTGCCTTTTCAAGTTTCAGATACATTTATCTATAAAGTTCCGCATACCGGATGGAATTCAATCAAAAAGCAAAAAGAAAGTCCCATTAATTTGAATCTATCAGAGAATGAATCTTTTTATTTTGTCCATTCATTTCATTTTCAATGTAACGAAAAAAATGATGTGCTTCACACCACTTGTTATGACTATGAATTTACGTCAGCAGTACAAAAAGATAATATTTTAGGGGTTCAATATCACCCTGAAAAAAGTCACGAAGCAGGATTAACCTTACTTCGGAATTTCATCTTTGGTTAATTTTTATAAAAGTGCATTTCCTCCACATATTTTAGGACTGGTGCAGTTAATAAGTATTGAACATCTTTATTGTTTTTAATGGCTTGACGGATAAATGTACTGGACACGTTCATTACAGGTGCATCTTTACAAAAAACAACGTGTGGATGATTTCTGATTTCTGATTCAAAATCGGTTGGTTGTTCCTGTTCGATTAAAACTCTGGGATAAACGTAAATCATGTGGTTTTTCAGAATGATTTCGTAATTATACCATTTATGAAGCGTTCGCAAATTGTCTTCTCCCATAATCAAAGAAAATTCATGTTCAGGATATTTCTCTTGTAAATGGGCCAAGGTATTTACCGTAAAGTTTGGCTTTGTTAAATTAAATTCAATATCGGATACACGCAATTTTGGGTTATCTTCAATTGCTTCCTTTACAAGAGATAATCGATGAAAATCCGCTAATAAAGTCGACTTTTCTTTTAAGGGGTTTTGAGGCGTTACCACTAGCCAAACTTGATCTAATACGGAATAGTCAGCCATGTAATTAGCAATAATCAAATGCCCAACATGAATGGGGTTATACGTTCCGAAGTACAATCCAATTTTCATATGGAAAGGAATTGTACGATGCGTTCCTTTATTTCAGTAACTGCGGTATCTAGATCGTTATTGACCAACAAATAATCAAATTCATTTGCACGGTCCATTTCAAAATTCGCTTTACTAATACGCATGTGAATTTTTTCTTCTGTTTCTGTTTTTCGAGACCTTAAACGTTCCTCTAAAATCTTCATCGAAGGCGGCTTAACAAAAACAGCCAATGCTTTGGAACCAAAAAAATGTTTCAAATTTAATCCTCCAACTACATCTACATCAAATATAACCACATTGTTATGAGACCATATTCGCTCTATCTCAGATTTTAATGTTCCATAATAATTATCAGGATATACCTCTTCCCATTCCACAAAAGCATTTTCCTTGATTTTTTTCTGGAATTCTTCCACTCCTAAAAAATAATAATCTACTCCATTTTTTTCGTTGGGTCTAGATTCACGACTGCAAGCAGACACAGAGAATTCCAAGGTGTTTATTTCATCCAGTAATCGATGAACAATGGTTGTTTTTCCTGCACCCGATGGAGCTGAAAAAATAATACACTTTCCCGTTTTATTTTCCATTCTCACTACAAGGCATTTAAAACTTGTTCTTTAATTTTTTCCAAATTGTCTTTCATATCCACCACCAATTTCTGCATGATGGCATGATTGGATTTACTACCTAAGGTATTAATTTCTCTCCCAATTTCCTGTGCAATAAACCCTAATTTTTTACCAGATAAGGGTAATTTCATCGTTTCAAGAAAATAATCAAGGTGATTAGCCAGCCTAATTTTCTCCTCAGAAATATCCATTTTTTCTATGTAAAAAATCATTTCTTGCTCAAGTCGATTTTGATCAACAGAGGCATGTGCTAAATCGTTCAATCCTTTTTGAATCCGCTCTTTTACCGTAATTATTCGTTCAGATTCATACTGCGGTATCTCCTGAAGGCATCTTTTTATTGCTGTAATTCTATCGATTAAATCTTGGTTAAGAACTGCACCTTCTTGTTGACGAAAGGTAGTTAATGCTGAACACGTTTTACCGACTAAATCTAAGACCCACATTTTTTCTTCCTCCGTAATCTCAATAGTTTGGTTACTAATAACATCCGGCATGCGTAAAACCAAGGATAAATAATCAGCAGGTTGGTTTCCTATTGCTGCGTTCAGAGATTTGAGTTCATGAAAATAATGAGCTGCCAATTCTTTGTTTATCGTTCCGGCTTCAATAGATCCCGCACTTTCCAAATAAACACCCACATCTATTTTTCCTCTGTCTAATTGTTCAGCAACAATTTTACGAATTTCGGATTCCAATTCTTTGTAGGGGCCAACAAATTTGAGATTCAAGTCCAAAGATTTACTATTCAATGAACGAATTTCTACTGAAACTTTTTTAGCCCCGTAGACTCCATTCGTTTTTCCAAAACCGGTCATTGATAATAGCATAGTAAATTTTTTGGCAAAGGTAGGAATTTTGAAAGGAAAAGAAAGTAGTGCCATAGAAATGGTGCAAAGTCACTAAATTGAAAGAGGCAACCCCAACCAGAAATTGCGTAAAATATTAGTAAATGAATAAATTATTCTAACTCAAAAACCAGCACCAAAATACCGCGGTAAGTAAAAGAAGGGTGATGCCAAGAAATACTGCAAAAAGAAAACGTTTCATAAAAACGATTCGACTCCCTAATATCGGGGACATCTTTTCTCGTACTTCTTCACTTTGATTAGGAGTTAAAAAAGTTATTGCGACCCAAATGCACGTGGTGAGAATCGTTACTACTAGCACCCTAGATTCTTCCATTGCAAAATGATCTAAAGGCAATGACTGATGAAAATACGGATAAATTAGCGTCAATAAAGCTGAACTTAACATGGCGCTTAGCTGTGACCAAGCATTGATCCGAAACCATATCCATCGTAGGATAAACAACGGTGCTACACCAGCTGCCATGGAAAAAGTAATTTTTACTAAACTTTGTAAGCTCTCTATATGCCATGCAAAAAATATAGCCAATAAAGACAAAAGTAGCATAGATGAAAAAGAAAGAAAGCGAATCCTTTTCTCCGTTGCCTTTGGTTCAATATACTCTTTGTAGGCATCCATCGTTAAAAATGAAGCTCCCCAATTCATCAATGATTCCGCTGTAGTGATAAACATTCCAAAAAAGCCTAAAAAAACAATGCTTCGAAAGGCCTCAGGTACAATTTCAAAAATACGCTCAATGTATTGAACTTCTTGGTTTCCATTCTCGGAAGAAAACCCTAAAATCAATAAAATATGACCGAATAAAAAGAAGCTAAGCACAAACGAAATGATAATGGGTACCAATCCTGTAAGCAAGGCATTTTTCTTGCCTTTCACAGCGGTATAACGAGCCATTTCGGGGCCTCCCCCGTCAAACAGATAGCTGCTCCACCATTGAACACCCAAGAAAATAACGATTGAAAACCATGCATCCTTATCTGTAGAAGCCGGCAAAAGTTGTTTCTTTTCGGGAAAATGCTCGAAGAAAGTAAATTGACCATTCCACCCTTCACCGAAACACCACAAAGAATAACCAATAATTACCAGGCTGAGAAAATACAATACGGCATGTACTGCATCCATTTTCAATTTGAGATCAAACACATTTTTAAGGGAAAAAACACACATAATGGTCCCCGTTATAATTAGGGAAACCGTTGGATCAATATCAAAATACGTTTGCAGAACGCGAGCAAATGCCAACACATGAAAACACAAGGACAACCCCACCACTAATCCACCAACATAAATGGCACGAAAAAGGTGGAGGATACGCCCACTTTTTCCGGGAAATCGGAACAAAACAAATTGATTATCTGTAATGAAATCCATTTTTTGCCAAAGCGGAGCAAAAACGATGGGTACGACAAAGGTTCCGAGCCAACCTGCCCACACCATCCACATTCCTTGCATGCCATGCTGCGCGATAATTCCGGTGAGCAATTGACCTTGGTCTACCGACAGATACAGCATGTAAAGAGAAAGACCGGAAATCATCCATGAAACTTTGCCACCGGCTTTAAAAACTGGATGTAACCACTCTTTTTTTGTAAAAAAAGAAAAGGCAATTAGGAAAACAACATATAGAATTAAAACGAGCACTCAGCCGATACGATTAGTTAGGAAGAAAAAAATGTGACCTACTCAAGGAGGTGGTTAAAAATACCTATTTTCTTAAAAAGAACAAAGCCTCAACCGAAAATCGAATTGAGGCTTTATTAAACGAAAAAAGAGAATTAACTTACTCTAATATCAACTGTTTTAGTTTTTCAATATTACTTTAACCCAGAAACATTTGAGCTAGCATCTAGTGAATTCAAATTTTTTCTGCACTCTCCTACCAATTTCATGAATGCCTTTTTTTTCATATCATCATCTTTAAATGCAATTTTCGCTTCTTTACGCAATTGATCACCTAATTCGTCAAATTTTTCTTGTTCTTCTTTGTTCCCCGCTTTTCTAGCTGCTTTTTCTTTTGTTAAATACTCGCATTCCAAAGCAGCATATTCCTCAGGGGTCTTAGGTCCTGCTTTCTCTGCTGCTGTTGCTGCTGCAGTTGCATCACTTGTTTTATCTCCACACGAGAATAATGTTAAAGACAAAAGCATTCCTACTAAAATTTGTTTTTTCATAATGTATTTTTTTCAAAAATAGAAATTAAATTCAAATAAGAAGTGTAGCTTTTGGGTTGATTTGTTGATTCACATAACACCTTACATGCCTTTAATAAGAATAGTTTTAACGTTAAGATCAAATTTACAGTCGTTTTAGCCGCATAACCGCTCAATACTGGTATTTGAATATAGTAAAAAGCCCCACCTATCTAGGATAGAGGAGGCTTTGCAGCGGGAAGGATTAGTTATCTAATTTCCCAATTAGCGGTAATTTATATATGAATTTAATCTCCAAGCAATCCAATAAATCACCCATTTCGTTTACATCATTAAATATAAAATTGTAAGCCTCTCTATCAAAATTCACTTTAAATAGTCTTTTTTCTTTGGATAATAGATTTTGGTTATTTTTTAATTCACTTTCGAACTTAGCATACACTTCTTCTAATTTAGCCATTGTATTTTCAAAGCCGTTGTATTTAGATTTTTCAAGTTCAAGTTGGGCAATTCTTTCTTTGTTGCTTTGAACTTCATTTTTCGTTAATTCAATTTTTGATCTGATTTCAAAGTAATTACTATCGATACCTGATAAATTTAATTTGACATTCACTTGATTTGAATCTACATACAACATTTTTTCGTTGAACATCTTTTGAATTGATTTAGCTGTTTTATTATCAAATTTTATTTCTTCTAAAAAGGCATCAACATCTATTTTTAGAAGTGAAATAGTATCCCCTTGAAGCGCAAAATAATTTTGACTTTTTTCATCAATTTGTCCCGATTTTTTTAATTTTCCCAATATCTTTTCAATATCTTTTTGGGCATCGGCTCTAACTTTTAAAAGACCGGTATTTTTTAAAACAGAGTATAATTTTTCACTATGTTTTTTAACCTTGTAGGAATCAAATGCTAAATTGTATGTTTCAAGATTAGAAGATGTTTTTTTTAAGTTCTCCTCAATTTTCATCTTTTCATAACCAATATTAGTTGAATTTTTATATTCTTCTGAATGAATAGCTTTTTCAAAACGGCTTGTTAACAGATCAAGACTATCTTTAATTCTTAGACTTGTTTTGTTTAAGGATTCAAACCTTGGGTTTTTAAATCCATTTTCAGAAGGAACGTAATTTGCAGAATTAATCAACGTCGTATCAGCATAAGTGGTTTTTTCACCCAATATTGCCTTTGTTTTAATATCTCTCTTAACACTCGAAATTTTAATGCCGTGCAAATAAATTACCTCCTCTTCAACCATATAACCACCATCTGAATACTTAGTACTAATTTTCCCATTCAAATAACCATTTTCATCTGTCTCAAAAACTTCGGTCAAAGAATAATCGTTATCAATTCGTGTGCCTTTAATAATTTGACCAGTTTTGTTAAATTCTAAAATGTAATTCTTATCGTAAGTATATTTTTCATTTTTGTACGCTAGAGGGTTATACTGTTTTGATTTGAATTTCCACGTGCCAATCATTACATTTTCAGCCAACTCTCCACTCATACTGAAATTTCGGTCACCTTTAAAATGTGCACCTTTGCGCTCCATTAAAAAAGCACCGTGCATTAATCCTAATTTCTTTGTCCCCTTGACCATCATCGTACCTTTAGGCATCCCTTCGTGTGGTGCCCGAGTTCCTACAAATGAATAAGGACCATCGTATATTCGCTGACCGTTATGAATCGTAGAATTTGTTGTTAAAGTTCCTTCTGTAGCGCACCAATTCTCTGAAACAGAATTTGATTGTGAAAAATTTAGCGTACTGATAAAACAGATTTTTATAAAAACAAATGCTTGGATTATTTTCATTTGGAATAGAATTAAACAGAAAAAAAATTAAGTTTGAAAAGTATTATAAAATTCTAATGATTCGCTTTATATCTCATATCTGGGGTACCATCCTTTTTACGAGGACCCGCTTTTTTCATAGCGAAATTGGCAATTGACGCTCCGGCATCCTGCAACAATCTTGAATCATCCCATATTTTCTGAAGTCCGTCTTCTTTCGATGCAAATCGAACTTCCGTTTTTTCTCTTATCGTATAATTGTAAAAATAACCGTCTCTATATACCAGCGTGCCGCTTTGTCCATCAGCGAATTTAATCCCGATGAATTTATCATTTTTGCGTTTTCTAAAATCAAGCACATCGCTAGGCCCTTTTTCTAATTCTTCCTCCTTAAAACTCTTCGTGTAAGTATATGATTCATAGTGAATCGCTTCCTTTTCCTCATTCAGTGATGCTTCTGCGCCTTCCTTTTCACCATTAGCTGTAGCAACTAAGCTTGTATCATCCACTCCAGTTGTTTTTAATTTTGAATCTTTGGGTTTGCTTCCACTACAACTCGTCACAATTAAAGTGGTCAAAATGAATGAAGTTGCTAATAAAATTGTTTTTCTCATCTTTTCGAATTTGTTTAATTAACCCAATTAGGTTTTCTTAGAAATTAATTGCTTCAAAATTGTTGATAATAAACTATAAATAAAACTGCAACTTACGGCAACTTGAGCTTCAACCTTAAAGAAGCAGGGGGTTTGAACAAAATGTGTAATTTAGGGCGTATGGAATTCTATCAATCCGTTTATTATTCAATGATTTTGTCCGATTTGCGAAAAAAATCGGGTATTTCCATGCGCTCTTATTCGGATGCCCTTTTGTTATCTGCGGCAATGGAATCGGCTAAATTCTCCATCTCCGCTCACACGCTAGCTCGTTTTTTTGGATTTATTCCCCGCCGAAAAATTTACCCTTCTACGCTTCAACTTATCTGCAATTATTTGGGGTTTGACCACTTCGATGCTTACCGAAGCTATGTTGATCGAACCCATCAGCGTAGTTTACTGAGTGATATTGGTCTATTTTTCGATCCGCTTTGCTCCATTCAACGCTTTGAAATAGCGATTCAACTCATGGATCATCAAGAAATAGAACTTCATATGGATTGTATCAACTTTGACCATGAAAAAATTGAAAAACTAGCTCATTTAGTGGGATATTTGGTGCGGCATTCGTCGTATCAAAAAGAATTATTGACCTTACTGATAAAAACAAGCAACGGACGAAGGCTATTTTTTGAACGCTTTGTAGATGAGGACGATCCTAAAAATTACTTCAGTACAACCCTCAATGAACTTTATTTAAAGCACGTTACCACTGAAAATAATCGCCTATTTTACTACTGTTTTTTAATTGCCAATGCTTCCTATCACGGGAAAAAAATAGATCCGAATTGGATAGGTAATTTCAACAAGGAAATTGTGAATTTGAGTATTTCTGCCTTGCATTTCCACGAAATTTCACGGGTTTTTGAAACGCAAATCTTGGTTCAATTCCATTTGTCCAAGGACAACCATCAAAAAACAAACTCCATCCTTGAAGATATGCTTGCTGTTTCAGCACCAATGGAAATGCATGCTCAAGCGTGGATTCTGGCTCGCGTATTGAAAGCCCTCGCATTCACCCATCAACTCAACCAAGCGATCAAGCACGAAACTTTTAAATCGTTTATTTCTTTCGTCTACAAGCAAAGTGAAGTTCAATCTATGGGTGAATTAATCGTTCAGTTAGTTTACTTTCGATATATAGCCTCCGAAAATCAAGAAATTAATCCACCACTCACCATACAGTCCTCCTATTTTCAAAACGAATACCACACCCGTTTGAGCACGGAAACAGCTACACGGAGTTTATTTTGCATGGAATCTGAACGAGAAAAATTACATACTACTTTGGGTTCCTATACCAAAACTACTGGTACGTCATGGGTTATGAATGTGCTGGGCTAATATTTAATTAAACATGCTCCACCCAATCCCCATGATCTTGGATGAGGTCAATCAAAGCTTGAACGGCTTGGTCTTCCGGTACATTTTTACGGACAACGGTTTTTTCCTTGTATAAATTTATTTTTCCGGGACCAGTACCAACATATCCATAATCTGCATCGGCCATTTCGCCCGGACCATTCACGATACAGCCCATAATTCCGATCTTAATTCCTTTCAAATGAGAAGTTCGTTCTCTAATTTTTGATGTGGTTTCTTGCAAATCAAACAAAGTTCTGCCGCAAGAAGGACAGGAAATATATTCTGTTTTAGAAATGCGGGTTCGGGTTGCTTGAAGAATTCCAAACGCAGTAGAATTGATTACTGTCATCGGCTGAGTGCCTTTCAACCACAAACCATCTCCAAAGCCATCAATGAACAACGAACCACAATCACTTGAAACATAAAGTTGAAACGTTTCATTGTCTGATGAGAAATTCTCCACTTTCAACACAACAGGTATTTCCAACTGGCGTGATAGTAATTCAATATACACCTTCCTGAAAAGTTGAGTTTTGTTGGAATAATCGGTTTTTAAAACCAAAATAAGATTAGGGAAATCTTGCACGTTTTCAGGTATCGAATCAGTACATTCAATTTCTAGAAAAATGCGTTGGTTTTTATCCAATTCGCCCAAGTGATCTGCTTTCACCAAAGGAAAATAACCTGGTTTTGAAGCGTGGTTTTCGGTCCATGAGGAGAAATCCACAATTACACCTAAGGTTCCTGGAACCTCAAAATCAAGTGTATTTTGACCAATATATACGTAATCAGCAGCTAAATCCTGCAAATTCCATTTATCTAATTGAATCGAATAATTGTATCCAAAACCATAAAAATTTGCTGGAGTAATTGTTTGTTTTTCGGACAAATCTGCCACTACTACTGGAACGTGTTTTCCACCGATGTTATGAATTTCATTCGTTTTTCTGCGTGAATAAGAAAAAGGATTGTAAGGTAGAGAAATAATTTTATCTGAAATTAAAAAATCCTGAGCAGCATCAAATTTCTCAGCTAATTTTCGCGCTACAGGAATTTCAAACTCTGGTTCTTCTGTCAAGGAAACGCGAATGGTATCCCCTATTCCATCTTCTAACAGTGCTCCAATTCCAACCGCTGACTTGATACGTCCATCTTCTCCATCTCCCGCTTCAGTAACCCCTAAATGCAATGGATAGCATCGACCATTTTCCAGCATTTTTGAAACCAACAAACGGTAAGCTTGTACCATAACCAAGGTATTGCTGGCCTTCATGGAAATAGTTAGGTTAAAATACTGGTGTTTTTCACAAATGCGAATGAACTCAAATGCGGATTCAACCATTCCTTCCGGCGTATCTCCATACCGACTCAAAATCCGATCAGAAAGCGAACCGTGATTCGTGCCAATCCGCATAGCTGTATTGTATTCTTTGCACAATAAAACGAGCGGTGTAAATTTCGTTTCTATTCGTTCTAACTCAGCTTGATACGTATCGTCCGTATAATCGATTTCCTCAAATTTCTTTTTATCCGCGTAATTTCCAGGATTCACTCGCACTTTCTCCACTAATTTGGCGGCAATTTCAGCTGCATTGGGTGTGAAGTGAATATCCGCAACTAAAGGAGTGTTGTACCCTTTAGCGATTAGGACTTGACGAATTAGTCCCATGTTTTCTGCTTCATTTTTACTTGGAGCAGTCAACCGAACTAACTCGCAACCCGCTTCAATCATGCGAATGGATTGCTCAACCGATTTTTCGGTATCCATGGTGTCAGTTGTAGTCATGGACTGTAATCGAATTGGATTTCCTGCCCCCATTTTCAACTGGCCAATGGTAACTTCTAACGTGGGAACGCGCTTGCGGTTCAATAAATCCAAACAATATGACATAATGAGCTAAAATTAGTAAACAAAGGTAAGAATTGTTTGTTCGATGGGAGTAATTGGCGAACTTTTCTGAAAAAAATCACTCCTCAATCGATTTGGTTTTTGGGATAGAGAAAATAGCATACAAATAACTAAAAATACTAATTCCCATTTGGGTTTCAAGCGTGTCTTCAGTTAAAAACGAAACCGCTAATAAACTAATAAAAATAATTCCCAGCAGTTGGTTAGTTTGAAGTTGATTGTGAGCAAACGCAAATAGCACATACAAAAAGTAAAATACCCCTCCAATTCCGAAGGTAATAAAAAACGTAAGGTATGTATTATGTGCTTCCAGCCTGTTTTCGGCCAATAATAAGGAATTGTCGCTTTGATATTCATCCTGAAACGCCTGTTTAATGTCCCCAGTGCCAACACCAAAAATGAAGTTTTTTTGAGCGATTTGCCAACCCGTTTTCCAAAATTCCAATCGCTGTAGTAAGGTGCTACCATTTGGATTATTAGCTACATGAATTTGATACCTCATCTCGTTTAATCGACCAATAAAACCCGGTTTCTTTTCATGAATATCAGCTGTTCCATTTTCTATTTCCTTGAAATCACTTGCCTGAAGTTTATTTATCCCTAATCGATTTGCAGGTAAATTTTTTGAATGCAAATAGCGAATCAAGGTGTATTTGATTGGTTGTTTTTTACGATCAATTCCTTGAAAATTATAGGTAGAGTGATGTTTCCATTCTATTTCTAATTCCCCCATATTTATTGGTAAATTAGTAGCGGGTGGAGGTATTGAAAGGTAATAAATAACCGCCAAGCCTGAAAATAAACCGATTGTAACGAGTCCAATTCCTACCCAATTATACTTCTTCTTATAAAAAGCGAAAATCCCACTTAGAAGTAACACAATTAACACCGAAAGCAAACCGGAAAATACCTGACTAAAAATGGTATAGGCAACTAGCAAGAAAGCTGCAATCCAATAAACTTTGCTCCAAGATCCACATTTTCTACTTCCAAAATAAATGGCTATGGCCACCCCAAAGGCTACTAATATTCCGAACCGAATGTGCGAGCCAAACAAGGATAATTCACGTAAATCGCCATAATAGCGATCACCAAAAAATTGAAAATATGTCAAGGTATTGATGGAAGAAATTAGCAACAAGGTGATCAATAATAGGTTTAGCAATCGGTCTCGATACATACCAATCAGTGCTGGTTTTGCAAAAACAATAAGAGGAATAGTAATCAACGAGGTTTTCATGCGCACGTCATCCCATCCTTCCAATAAATTTTCTGTCCAAAACATGCCAAGTAAATGAAGAAAAAACAAGCCAGCAATTAGCAAAAAAAGACGGTTGGATCGCAGTGAATTGAAAAGTACTTTGTAGTTAAACTCAAGCAGCAAATTCAATAATCCGAGTAGAATCCCGATAGACAATAATGCTTTACTACATACAATCCCGATAGTAAACATCGCCAAAACAACTGCGTGTGCCGCATCAGAATAATTTGTTCCAAAAAATCGCTTTAACATAGATGATTAGCGAATAAACAATTATTTCTTTAGTATAGAATTATAGGTGTTTTCATTAAGTAAAATTTCAACTGCTTTTGAAACGCTCTTATCAGAAGTAAAACCATTAATAATTCGACCATTTTCAAAATAATACCTGGATATAATTTCATTTTCCAAGATGCTTGCAATTTCATTGATTGATTTTGCAAAATCTGCATCTTTTGAAGAGCTCACCTTTTTCAACAGCATTTCATAATCTGATTGAACAGCCTCAAAATATCCTTCTTTTTCTGCCGTTTCCTTCCATTTTTTAATACTTTCTTCAGAAGCTGTTGCATAATCAAAATCTTGTTTCATTACATAGTCCTTGAACTCCTTCAATTCATCAGCAGATAATTTGAATTGGTTGGCAGAAGCAATCGTTGGGTTTTTCTGAAAGTACTCAGTTGCGAAATTAAATAATACGTGTTTTTGAAGCAGGGTTCGGGTAAATTTACTTAAGGTTTCATTTCCAGTTTTTTCATCGGGTTCAATTCCACGCCCATCTATCACCTTACGGCCGTTTTTGGTTTGAAAAGTTTTAAGCAATGAATCAGCAATTTCACTTGGTTTGTCACCCTCTTTTTTGTCATAATACTCCAACCGCTGCACGCAACGACCAGATGGGGTATAATATTTAGCAATCGTTAATTTTACTTTTGACCCGTATTTTAAATCATAGGTACGTTGAACCAAGCCCTTACCAAAACTGGTTGAGCCAACAATAACTGCTCGGTCTAAGTCTTGTAAACTTCCTGAAACTATCTCGGAGGCAGAGGCGGAATTTCCATCGATTAATACTACCAAAGGAATCGTTAAGTCAGCTGGTTCATCTAAGGCTTTATATAGTTTGTTCTCTTCTTTAATTCTTCCTTTCGTGGTTACAATTGTTTGATTTTTTGGGACAAACATATTTACGATTTTAACCGCTTCAATGAGCAATCCTCCTCCGTTTCCTCTTAAATCGAGTATCAATTGTTTCATTCCTTCTTGCTTTAACTTAGCAAAGGCTTTACTTACATCAGCATAAGCCGTTTGAGTGAATGAATTTAATTTTATGTATCCTACCTTGTCTTTAATTATTCCTGAGTAAGGTACATCCGGAAGTTTTATTTCATCTCGAGTCAACGACAATGTTTTTTTACCTTGATTAGGTCTTTCAATCTCAATATTTACAGTGGTTCCTTTAGGCCCTTTCATCGCCGTTGAAACCTCATCATTGGATTTTTTAATCATAGTTTTTCCGTCAATCGCTAAGATTTTATCGCCAGGTTGCAATCCTCCTTTTTGAGCTGGATTTCCTTCATATACTTCTGAAACTGTTACAAAATCTCCAATTTTAACTATTTGCGCTCCTAATCCACCATATTGTCCAGTGGTTAATAATCGATAATCTTCAATATTTGCCTCATGATAATACACGGTATATGGATCAAGGTCTTTCAACATGGCATCTATGGCTGCTTTTGAAACTTTACCCGTTTCAGGGTCGTCAACATAATATAACTCGAGGTGTTCAAAAATCTGATCCATGATTTCCAAATTTTTCAGCACCTCGAATCCGTTCGATTGAGCCAAACAATTTGTTTGAATAAAAACCAAAAGAAGAATTACACGAATTTTTGCTTTCAACGAAAGGAAGATATTAATTTGGGTTCGTTTCATGTTCAATGAGTTTAATTATTAATTTATCGACTTTGTCCTGCACAAACTCAAACGTAGGAATTTCGTTTGATGAATACACAAAACAAATTGCGAGTTCTTTTTTAGTGTGCTCTAAAAACGACTCTAATTCCATTTTATTCTTTCTAAAAGCTTCACGAATGAGTCTTTTTATAAAATTTCGTTCTACAGCACGTTTAACTTTTTTTTTGGGTACAGAAATCAGTACCTGAAAAGAAACTTTTTTTGGAAGTTCGGTTTCAAGAACGAGTGCATACAACGGGTATTGTTTCAAACGATGTCCTGTTGCGAAAACAGCATCAATAACCAACTTGCTACACAATTTATTTTCCTTACCAAAATTTTCTTTCACTCAACAAAGGTACGTTCATTTCAAGCAATTGAAAAACATTGTATTATTTTTGATTCACCAACTCTTCAAATTTATCTATCTTTAACGTTGAATCAATATTGTCTGTTAATTGGACATAAGAACTAAGAAATTCGAATTTGCCTATAAAATGATTGTAAAATGAAATTGTTTTTTCTTTATAGCTGGCTTGGGGTAATGAGTTTAGGAACAGTTGCTGCTCAAAAAAAAGTAAGTGTTTTGTATCAATTCATCGGCAACGGAACGGTTGGAACGACACCTGTCACGATGCAATTAAACATGCAATCCAATGGTATAATCAAGGGAAATTATTCTATCATTAATTCCAATCCATCTAAAATGTATGGTTTGGAGGGGAATAGTCCGATTGGCGATAGTCAGCAAACTACGGTTTACATCAAAGAAAATAATGAAGAGAAGGGGTATTTTATTTTACCTTATGACATTGAGGACTTGGAAATTCTAATTGGAAAATGGTATAATTTGGATGGTTCAAAAACTCAAAATGTATACATTAAACGAATTCACTAAACACATTCGCATCCGGGCACTTGTATTTCTGGTAAGTTGGTTGTTTTCTGGATTCTCATTTCAGTTGGTTGGTCAAGAGTTTAAAAACTGCAAATTTCTTGACAATTGGCAATCTGATACTATTTTAACCAATTCAACTCAAGTTAGATATAGCAGTTGTTGGGGTTTTGTACATGCTGGATTGGAATATGGTGTAATTGGTTCCACGGAAGGTCACCATATTTTTCAACTAACTACTGCGGATACCTTTAGATTCATTGATTTTATTCCAGGAAAATACGTGTCAAGCCAGGCCATTACCCGTGAATATAAAACATACCAGCACTATCTATATGCAACGGGAGATGAAGGATCGAGTAGTTTACAGATTATGGATCTAAACTATTTGCCAGACTCGGTAGTCCTGGTGTCTGACATTCAAAATACATCCATTGGAAAAATTCACAATCTCTTTATTGATACGAGCAATGCCCTTTTATTTGCTTGTTCAGTAACCCCTTTTTTGAATGGACAGGAAATGAGCTTAGTGCCGCTCAAAGTGTTTTCATTACAAGACCCGTTAAACCCCACGTTTGTATGGGAAGGTCCCTCAGATATCCCAGAAGTACATGATATTTTTGTTCGTGACAAACTTGCCATTTTAAATTGTGGCTATGACGGAATTCGCATCTATGATTTCACCAATCCAAGTTCACCTCAATATCTAAGTAATCTCAGTTTTTATCAAGACCAAGGATATAATCACCAAGGATGGCTTGCCCCAAATAACGAAACCTATATTTTTGCAGACGAAACTCCTGGTACACGAATCAAAAAAGCCGAACTTTCATTAGATAAAAATTTAACCATTCAATCTGTATTTGGAACAGAAAATAAACCCTATTTAAAAACCGCTCATAATATTCAATGCACGAATGAATTTGCCTTTGTTGCCTATTACAATGACGGTTTGCGAATTTTTGACATACGAACAAACCCACCCCAAGAGGTTGCTTTTTATGACACCCACCAAGACATGGAGGGCAACACTTTTTCCATGTGGGGAGCCTGGGGGATTTATGCCCTGCTTCCAAGTAAAAGGATTCTTGTTTCAGATAGAATTAGTGGTTTTTATTTATTTTCATTTGACCAACAGTTGTTTTCGCAGATTCATCCCTCAGAGGAAATTAGAATATTGCCCAATCCAAGCAACACGGCTGATGGATTTAAGGTACAACTGCCCTATACCATGGAACTATTACGCATAGGAGTTTATGACTCGTTTGGCAGAAAAATTGTAGAAACAAATGCACAAGATTCCAATTTAGTAACCATTGATACTGTGTTCGTTTCAGGTGTTTATTATGTTGAAATTGAATTTGTAAACTACCTGAATGAAACAGAGAGACACATTGAAAAATTAATACTCAAATAAAATGAAATATTCCCTTATATTCCTTCTTACCTTAATCCAAGGATCAATTTGCTTTAGTCAGGTAGAAAAATCAACACGAAAATGTTATGAAGATAGCATAGATTTGGAAGGATATCTCGTTACGGACTGTGGAAGAAAGAAAGGAATAATCAGCTTTGATAATAAATTAATAACTGATCCCGGAAATAATTCTATTTTATGGCTTCATAACAAACAACCATTTAGTGGGGAATGCGAATCGTGCTATTCACACAACGAAAAAACTTATTTTCGGTTCAAGGTTGAATCTGGTCAAATAAATGGTTCATACCTTGTCAATCATCCATCAGGTTGCATTCAAGAACGCGGGACAAAAATCATGGGGAAATTTGATGGTAAAATCGAACTCTTTTACGATTCAACTAATGCCATAAAGGAAATTTCCAATTATGTATTAGGAAAAATGAATGGAGAACAACTTTTCCTGAAACCAAATGGAGACACCATTTCCTATGAAAATTATAAAGTGATTTCGAAAGGAGATCAAATTGAATCCTTGCTTCATGGTATCCAACGCCAGTATTTTTCAAATGGAAAAATGGAATCTGAAATCAACTACAATACTGGATTATTGGATGGTGACTACAAAAAATTCAGTAAAGATGGGGTGCTCATAAATGACCGAAAATTCAAAAAAGGAAAAGAATCAGGGAAATGCGTTTCTTATTATGATAATGGGAAAATAATGTTTGAAGAAAATTGGAAGGACGGCATAAAAGAAGGCGATTTTATTTTCTACCTTCCAAATGATTCAATAAAATTTGAAGAACATTATAAAAAAGGGTTAGCAGAAGGAACATTCAAAGAATATTATGACAATCGGCAGATCCAATCACTCGTTGTGTATGCAAAAGGTAAAGTAGTAAGCGAGAAATATTGGAACGAATACGGTCAAGAAATCACCGAGGAAAGAAAAACAGAAATAGAAAAAACCAAAGGAGAAAAATCCGTACCTGAAAAGAAGATAGAAAAAAAACAACCTGAAAAAAAGGAAAAATCGGTAAAAAAGGAAAAAAACAGCAAATCGGTCAAGGAAAAGAGTACCCCAACAGAGAAAGAGGAAGAAGAATTATAAAGAAAAGATGTAATTTAGAGGTGAATTACCGTCATGGAAGAAATCGAAATTTCAATTATTATCCCTACGTTTTGTGAAGAAGGCAATATTGTTCCCCTTTACAACAAGCTGATTTTCGAACTAACCCAAACATCTATTGATTCTTTTGAAATAATTTTTGTGAATGACGGAAGCAGCGATAACTCCTTGGTCAAAATCAAGGAACTTATTGTTGAAGATTCTCGTGTAAAGTATATTCATTTTAGTAGGAACTTTGGTCATCAGAATGCACTGCGAGCAGGTTTAGATTATGCAACCGGAAATGCCGTAATCAGTATGGATGCAGATTTACAACATCCACCTGAACTTATTCCAGAATTAATTTTTCATTGGCGAAAAGGCTACAAAGTGGTATTTACCAAACGACGAAACACGAAAGACTTGTCGTTCTTTAAAAAAGCTACTTCTACCTTGTTTTATAGATTGGTAAATTACCTATCCGAAACAAAACTAGAGGAAGGAACGGCCGATTTTCGATTGTTAGACAGAACGGTGGTTGAAGCCTTGAAGTCATTTAAAGAAAATAATCTGTTTTATAGAGGAATTATCCCAGGCCTTGGGTTTAGTCAAATCGGAATAGAATACATCCCTCAAGAGCGATTTTCAGGAGAAACCAAATATACTTTCTCAAAAATGGTTCGTTTTGCGCTTACAGGTATTACATCCTCTAGTGCCAAACCATTGTATTTTTCAATTTATTTGGGCGTTTTTTTAGCCTTCTTGTCATTTCTTTATGGAATGTATGCCATTTATATTTCATTATTTACAGAAAAGGCTATCGCTGGTTGGACCTCCCTCATAGCTTCTATTTTGTTTATTGGTGGAATACAATTAATTATGATTGGGATTGTTGGGATTTATTTAGGGAAATTGTTTTCAGAAAGTAAAAACCGACCCAATTACATCATTGAGGAAACTAATATCCACTAATTGAAGGCTGTTTTAACGTATATTAATCAATCCAAATGGTTGCCTCTTTTACTCGTATTTGTGGGGACACTTGCCATTATTTTGTTTACCCTTCCCGATTTACTTCTATCACCCAATACTATTTTATTAGCTCCCAATGGAGATGGTCTTAAAAGCTACTATGTCTTTCATTATCATTTGAATTTTGACTCAACCATCAATCATTTTAATGGTATGAACTATCCTTATGGAGAAAATTACTTGTTTACCGATGGATTTCCAGCATTGTGTTTTTTCCTTCAATTTCTTCCATTTTTGAGCGAATATCACGTTGGAATCATACACATAAGTATTATTGTTAACTTCTTATTGACCGCTATATTCCTTTTTTTTATCCTGCAATACTATACCAAATCAGCTTGGATTTCAATTTTAGGCGCGCTGGCATTGTTTGTTTTACAACCGCAATTTAATAGGCTTTTTGGACACCTTAGTTTATCTTATTCTTGTTTCTTTCCCATGGGTTGGTATTTCATGATTCGATTTTTGCATGATGAAAATAAATGGAAATGGACCATCCTACTGTGTTTAACTAATTTTTGTTGGTTTTTCACTCATGGTTACTTAGGATTTATGCTTTCGGTTTTTATTGGAATAATGTTACTTTTTTATATCCGAGAATGGAAAAAACTAAGCTTCTTGATTCAGGTTTTTCTTTTTCTTGTAGTTCCTTTATTTACTTTTTTTATTGTTTCCAAATGGAGTGATTCAATAACAGATCGAACAACAGAGCCATTCGGTTTTTTTGAATATCAAGCAGAATGGAAAACGATTTTTTTTCCTAGTGTGGGACCTATCCATGATTTATTCGCATCAAAAATTGATTTTTCACAAACAAATTGGGAAGGGTTTTCTTATATCGGTATGACCAGTGGATTCACCATTCTCATTTTACTATGTATTTCAGTGTATCGGCTATTGATAAAGAATAAAAAGCAATTGATACCTATTGAGCTTCTCCTTGCTCTTTTGGCTAGCGGTGTTCTTTTGATATATTCATTTGGCTTTCCGTTTAATCAATTTCCCCAGTTATTAGAATTTTTTGAACCACTGAAGCAATTTCGAGCCATTGGTAGATTTGCCTGGCCATTTTATTACGTATGTGGAATCATCAGCTTTGTTTTTATGCACCACATCTATATAAGTGCCCGAAATTCTTATTTCAAATTCTTATTCCTCGGATATATTGGACTCGGTAGCATGTTCTATTTCGTTGAAGCTTATCCCTTAGTGAATCAACACAAGACGTTCTCAAAAAATCCATTTAAGAAACAAAACCTTGCTATAGAACAACAAAAATTAATACAGTATATCACTATCAATAAAGATAAATTTCAATGCATCTTGCCTCTGCCATGGTTTCATATTGGTTCAGAGTTATATGCTAAAGAACCAAATCCAATCACGATGGGCAATGTATTAATTGCTTCTGCCCAAACAGGTTTACCAATTTATTCTTGTATGCTTGGTAGAACGAGCTTAAGCCAAACCCAATTCTTTTTCAGAAGTCTTGGGTCCAATTATCAAGAAAAATCAGTTAATACATCCCTTAACGCGAAAGACCTGTTGGTTTGGTTTGATTATCAACCTTTGTTTTCAGAAGATGAACTCGAATTGTATCAACTTTCAACTCCGTTAATTAAAAATAGTTGGGGGGAATTAAGAAGTCTTTCTCCTAAAAAACTAATGGAAAAAAGAACTCAAAATAGCGATCTATTAAAGGAGGCTAAAACACACAAACAATCCGACTTTCTATTTGAAGATTATTCGTCAAAAAACAACAAGATATCAGGTAAAGCCTCTGAATTCAACACCTTGGCAAAATTAGACAATACCAAACTTAAACCCAACAGCTGGTATGAAGTAAGTTTTGATTATTATTGGAAAGGTACAAAAAACTTGGATAATGTTTTTCGAATTGAATACATTAAAAACAAGCAAGTAACCTGGTTTTATGAACGTACTATTTCTTCATATACTGATCAGCGAACAAATTTAGTTCGTGTCCGAGCCGTATTTAAAACTCAAATAGATTCATGCGGATATAATTTCTTTTTATTTGGAGGAGAGCACAAAAACAACACTTACGAAATTGATAATTTACTGATTCGTCCACTCAATTTATCCGTAAAATGGAAAGACGACAATAGTAAAACTCATATAAATTCCTTCTGATAAAAGCGAAGCTTAAACAACAAATCCTATCTTTGATCGTTGGAAGATCAGAATACTTAATCATGAGAATCAAAGTAACCTTACTTATTTTTTTATTCGCTTCTACAGCTTCAGCGCAAATTGGAACTGGACAGTGGCGATTTCATTCTTCCACCAAAAAAGCAATTGATGTAGTTGCAACCAACAATTTTATATATACAGCATACGAAAATGGCTTGTCAATTTTAGATCTTTCCGATAAGAGTCATACACTTTACAATGCCTTAAACCTCTTGTCTGATATTGAAATCACTTGTTTGTATTACGATCCAACGGATCAATCGCTATACATTGGTTATGCTAACGGGAACATTGATAAATTGAAAAATGACAATATCATCAATATTCCCGCACTAAAATTAGCTCAAGTACCGAATTCAAAAAGAGTAAATAGATTCGAAAAAAATGGGTCATTCATTTATGCAGCTTGCGACTTTGCAGTATTAAAAATAGATCCTGTAAAAAACGAGGTAAAGGACACCTATTATCCAACGAATTCAATTCAACCAATTGTTGACTTAACATTTAGTGCAGATACTCTTTTTGCACTAACTCCAACCAAATTACTTTATGGCGAACTGACGAATCCTGCCCTTTCTGATCCATCCCAATGGACGATAGATAACCGCTTGACCTATACGAATGGATTAACCTTTAGCGAGATTGAAAAAATGAATGCTGAATTAATCGTATTAATAAAATTAGCCGGACAGGCTGGGGATGAAGTTGTCAAATTAGGACAACCAACTAATCTAACTATTTCAAATTTTCCATGGGCGGCAAAAATAAATTCTATTAACGTAATTAACAATAATCAACTTGCCATAAATGCAGAAGGAGGCTTTGCTACCTATGATCAAAACTACCTCCAAACATTGTTGTATGCAACAGGAACCTTCAATCAAGAATTTTTAGTGAGCCGATCCGCGTTCAACTCAGAAGGAATTTGGATAGCAGACAAGAGCCTTGGATTAGTATGGTTTCCGGCAGATTATTTTTCATACGATCGTTTTCCCGTTTCTGGAGCAGCTAACAATTCCTTTTATTCGATGGATGCGCTGAATGGGAAATTAGCAATTTCTTCCGGGTATTTACTAAATAAATTACCTGCTTTTACTAGAAATGGAATTCACTTTTTTGAGAATGAAACTTGGAGTTGGACTGATGTATATGAACAAAATTGTTGGACTGAACTAAATGTTTGGGATTTTTTAGACGTATCAATTAACCCAAAAAACCCAAAACAATATGCAGTTTGTACTTATTCAGAAATTCCTGTTACTGAATTCACTGAAAATCAAGGAGAAATTTTTGTTGATACCAATTCAACATTGGTGTCGAGTTCTATAGGAAATGGTTGGTCACTCGTTTCAGATGTTTGTTATGATGAAAAAGGAAATCTATGGTGTTTGAATGGGTATGCTCAATACCCACTGAATGTAAAAGATGCTTCCGGTAATTGGTCAAATTTTGATTTAGGGTCAGCAGCCAAAAATAAGTACACAAAAAAAATGATTATTGACTATGATGGAAATCTGTGGTGTGCTACGGCCGAAGCTGGATTATTTGGGTACAATTACAACAATACACTAACAAATACCGCTGATGATAAGCGAATTCAAATCAAAACAGGTGTAAATTCGGGTGATTTACCATCAGACAATGTTACCGCTATTGCTGCCGATTTTGATGGTGAAATTTGGATTGGAACAGATGCAGGATTTGCCATTTTATACAGTGGCTCCAACTCGTTTAATGCAGCGGCAGGAGAATATGACGCTCAACGAGTTAAGGTAAAATACGAAGGAAATGTGGAATATGTATTAGGATCAACGCATATTACTGATATTGAAGTGGATGGAGGGAATCGAAAATGGATTGCAACCGCCAATGCAGGAATTCTCCTTCTATCTTCAGACGGATCTGAAATCATTGAGCAACATACTACAGAAAATTCACCGCTAATTTCAGATGTTATTTATGACATAAAACTAGACCATACAACCGGTGAATTATTTATTATTACTGATAAGGGCTTAGTTTCATACAGAACGAATGCAACATACGAAGATCCTGAATACAGCTCCACTACAGTATTCCCCAATCCAGTGAGACCAACTCATTTTGGTCCTGTAACTATTCAAGGAATTCGTTACAACTCAGATGTTAAAATCACAGACGTAGCAGGAAATTTAGTTTATAAAACGGTTTCTAACGGAGGAACAGCAACATGGGATTGCAAGAATCTAAATGGCGAACGCGTGGCAACCGGTGTCTATTTGATCTGGACCGGAATGAACGAAGGAAAAGGAAAAAAGGTTGGGAAAGTACTCGTGGTTAATTAGGGACAATATATTCTTTTATTTGTTTCCAAAAATCAGAGGTTGAAGGCACAAAACCTTGTGAGACAAATGAATGTACTTCGTTATTTTTATTGATTGTATAGTGCTTTTTCCCGTAAAAAGCATCTAACTTTTCAGGAGAATTAAAAGCGGCCGTAAGTCCCTGCCAATTACTTAAATCAAGCTCGAAAGGGTTCTTTTGTTGAATTCTTATTTGTTCAATACCTTCCGCTGAGAATGCCAATAGCACAAGTACATTCGTGTCTCGAAATTCCAAATACGAAATTGAATCGTACACTTTTTCTAAAACAGTATCACTAAATATCTCAACTAGTTCAATTGCCTCATTAGGATTTTCTTCATTCAATTTTTTCCACTCATCTCCTAACATACCATGTACAACTAAAAATTGAATAAATTCTTTTTCCAATTCTTTTAATTCTTCTGTTGTTAAGATCCGATATTTTAGAACATAATTCATAATGGGTGCGAAATTAATTGATTAATTGAAAAAAGTAGAGAATAGAACTCAATTTCATTAAATTTGTCTTAACAACAGAAATGATGAATAAAAACGACGAATTACTGAATAAAAGAGCCCAAGCAAAATTAGGTGGAGGGCAAGTACGTATAGATAAACAACATCAACAAGGAAAACTAACCGCACGCGAACGGATTGAGGTCTTACTGGATGAAAATTCCTTTCAAGAAATTGGTGCCTTAGTATCTCACCGTTCCAAAGACTTTGGCTTAGATAAACAACATTTTCCGGGTGATGGCGTCATAACGGGATATGGTACTATTCACGGACGAACCGTCTATGTATTCTCTCAAGATTTCACTGTTCTTGGTGGTTCATTATCCGAAAGTCATGCCTTGAAAATTTGCAAAATAATGGATATGGCTATGACCAATGGAGCTCCTGTAATTGGTTTAAATGATTCAGGTGGCGCGCGGATCCAAGAAGGTGTTGTTTCATTGGCAGGCTATGCTGATATTTTCTACCGAAACACTAGAGCTTCGGGTGTTGTTCCACAAATTTCGGTAGTTATGGGTCCTTGTGCTGGAGGTGCTGTATATTCTCCTGCTTTAACCGATTTTATTTTCATGGTTGAAGACACCTCATACATGTTTGTAACAGGTCCAAATGTCGTAAAAACAGTAACCCATGAAGAGGTAACTTCAGAAGATTTAGGTGGAGCTCGAACGCATGCAGAAAAATCAGGAGTCAATCATTTCACCTCACCAAATGATGTTTCTTGCTTAAAACAAGTAAGAGAATTAATCACCTACATGCCCCAAAACTATGCGGAAAAGGCACCAACTATTACTGATTTTTCATTTTCTGATCGCAAACTAGATCACATAAATAGCATATTACCTGAAAATTCTACCTTACCATACGATATTAGAAAGGTAATTGACTGTGTAATTGATGATGATACATTTAGAGAGGTACAAGCCGATTTTGCTAAAAGCATTGTCGTTGGATTCGCTCGATTAGATGGAAGAACTATTGGAATTGTCGCCAATCAACCCGCTAGTATGGCAGGGGTATTAGACATTGACTCCTCTCGTAAAGGAGCTCGATTTGTTCGCTTTTGTGATTCATTTAATATTCCATTGCTGGTTTTCGAAGACGTTCCTGGGTTTTTGCCAGGTACAGATCAAGAATGGAGAGGAATTATCACGCATGGTGCCAAATTACTCTATGCTTTTTCCGAAGCAACCGTACCAAGAATTACAGTAATTACAAGAAAAGCCTATGGAGGAGCGTTTGATGTAATGAACTCAAAAAACATTGGAGCTGATTTAAACTTTGCATGGCCTACAGCGGAAATTGCGGTTATGGGAGCGAAGGGTGCAGCAGAAATTATTTTCAAAAGAGAAATTTCAGAAGCAGCAGACCCAGAAGCAAAATGGAAAGAAAAGGAAGCGGAATATGCTGAACTTTTCTCTAATCCATACCGAGCAGCAGAGCGAGGATTTGTTGATGAAGTAATTCTTCCATCAGAAACGAGACAAAGGCTAATTCATGGATTTAAGATGCTTGAAAATAAATCGGAACAGCTCCCAAGCAAAAAACATGGGAACATTCCGTTATAAAAAAGCAATAAACAATGCGAAAAAGTGCCTGTTTTAATTAACAGTATTCGTTAAATGCCTCACTTAAATTTTCAGCTATCATTACTGGGCTGGCACCTTCGATATGGTGTCTTTCTACAAAATGAACCAATTTTCCATCCTTGAATAAAGCAATTGAAGGAGAAGAGGGAGGATAAGGTAAAAAGTACTTTCTCGCTTGATTGGTCGCTTCTGCATCCACTCCTGCAAATACAGTAGCTAAATGTTGTGGAACTTTTTCATTATTCAGCGATAATTTTACACCCGGTCTCATATTCCCTGCTGCACATCCACATACGGAATTGACAACAACTAATAAAGTACCTTGCGTGTTTTGTATTGCTTGATCAACAGATGCTGATGTAGTTAATTCTTCAAACCCAACCTGAGTTAAGTCTTGTTTCATTGGTTGTACTAATTCTGCTGGATACATAATTTTGAATTTTAACCAAAATTACGGATTTTTTTCATGAAACTAAACCATCTGTTTCACCAATTTACAATTTGATCTACCAACAATACCCAATACCTAGTTGCATTCCCAATGAAAAATAATTGGTTCTAACAATGTTACTTTGAACAACACCTCCAAGCGAAAATCGACCAACAGGCATCAATGAAACTTTCATTCCTGATTGAGAATAATACGAAAATTCAACCGCGCCATGCAACGTTCCGGTCAACGTAGAAATATCTGATTGAAATGCAACATTGGAATTTGAAAAATTAAGGTAATATCCATTAACCGGTTGAATTAAACACCCTAATGATATCCCAGTTGATGGCTGAATTGCATATTTGCCCAGTTTCCAGATCCTACCAACCTGCACAGGAACGGCTATATATCTATAATTATTCTCAAATTGAGCAGTATAGTTAACATTTGAATAATTGGTTTTTTCGCCCCAAACAAAATATTCTAAGCCTAAAGAAAAAATGAATTTACGGTATTGATAGCTATACTTGATGGCTAAATCCCAAGAAGTAATCTCACTTTCGTCAGATTGTCTTTTTTCCTGAAAACTTTTAGGCGTAAAAAAAGTACTTGTTTGAATTGCTGAATTAGGCTTAAAAACAAGTTGTCCTACCCCACTTATTCCCGTATAAAATAGGAGTGCATGATTTCTATTTAAGGATTTTGAATTTTCGACATCTTTTGGTTTCAATTCCAATTTTGGTTGTGTTGAATGAATGATCGAATCTACTCTTAATGAATCGTTAAAAGAGGGAAATTGGTCTACCTGTTCAATAGGAGAATTCGCTTCCATTTTCGATGAATCCATTTGGAATAGCTTAGTTTGAATAGCCAAATCTTGATTTATCTCTAGCACTTTTTGAGTTTTTTCTTCTAACTGATTAATTCCATTCAGCTTTTTACCTATTGCTTTTTTATAGCTCGAAAGTTCATTGATTGATACGTATTTCGTATTCCTTGTTTGATTGGTGGTTAAATCTAAATTATTCTCCTTCTTTTTCTTTCCATGTTTTTGAATTGATTCATACGGAAATCTAGATGCAACTTTATTAGTTGTTTTTAGTTTATTTAAAAGCGTATTAGAAGATACAGGTGAATCTTTTTTGAATTGAAATGCCGCTAATCCCAAACCAAAAAACAGCAAAAAGACACTTAACCACCAATAAACTACCGTTCTCTTTTTGGACCGAGAAGCGGCTAATTCATCCAACTTCCTATTGACATCCAAAAGAAATTCTTGAGGTATTTCTTCAGAAAAATCCGGTTGAAACCTACGTTGAAAAAGGTCGTCAATTGGCTCATTTTGTTTCATAACTCAATTCAATTTTAAATAATTCTTTTAATTTCTTGCGTGCTATTTTCGTATGCCATTTGGAGGTTTGCTCCGATATACCTAGCATTTCTCCTATTTCTTTATGTGAATATCCATCGATTGCAAATAAATTGAAGACGGCACGTGTTCCTTCAGGCAATTCTAGGAGAATGTGATGTAAAAATTCATCGTTTATTTCATATTCGATTACAGATGTAACCCCAACGGTTGATTCAACTGAGGCGTCTTGCTGAAAAAGAAAGTGATACTTTTTATTTCGACGATACTCATCGATGATTTCATTTGTGATGATCCGTTTTATCCAACTAAAAAATCTAGCTTCTTGATATCGATCCAAATATTGAATAATCTTAATAAATGAATTGTTTACCAAGGTTAAATGATCTTCCTCATTTCTGTGATATCTTCTTGCTACACTTATTAATATTGGATAACATAATTTATATAGTTCCAACTGTGCTTTTCTATCGAAAGCAAACGCTTTTTTCAATAATTCAGCACTTGGTTCTTGCATTTGTTCTACTACTACAATAAATATAACGAATATAATTGGTGATAGGTGGTGGTTTATTCATTCACTTAATTAATAGTGTTGTTTAATTTAGAAATACCCAATCACCCCCATTTTACGTAAACCTACTTAGACACTTTCGTACTCCTACGTAATTACGTATTCGTAGCAGCGTGTATTTTGATTTCGTTTCGGCTCTTTTTCTTTCATACCCTTGCGT
>JACCDZ010040344.1_pt1 | contig 71662 bp, 62 predicted proteins | sample 7449551 | NCBI WGS metagenome assembly JACCDZ01 (sample SAMN15323452, study PRJNA562643) | freshwater metagenome | isolation source: river surface water | place: USA:Blue River Watershed | collected 2017-08-18 | reverse complement strand
TGAAATTGGTAGACACGCTACTTTGAGGTGGTAGTGCCGCTTTAGGTATGGGAGTTCGAATCTCCCCATCGTCACGAAATTTTTTGTTTAATCTGTAAATCATGTTGAAGATGAAGCCTTACAGTGTATTACTTTACTATAACTATACTCCAATTCCCAATCCCGAGGAGTATCGTATCAAACACCACCTTTTTTGTATTGAAAACAATTTGCTTGGCCGTATCATCGTGGCCGCAGAAGGTTTAAATGGGACAGTTTCAGGTCTCAAAGCGGATTGCGATGCTTACATGTGCTGGTTAGAAAATGATCCCATTTTTGCGGGTACTGATTTTGATTTTAAAATTGAATCAAGTGACGTGCATACATTTACTAAGCTTCATGTTCGTGTGAAAGCTGAAATTGTACACTCCGACCTACCTGTCAATCCGCGTGTGAAAACAGGTAAGCACTTGAAACCAAAAGAATTTAAGGAGATGTTGAAAAACGATCCTGATGTGGTTTTGGTGGATATGCGTTCCAACTACGAACATGAGCTGGGTAAATTCAAAGGAGCTTATACCTTTGATATGGAGAATCTGCGCGATTTGCCAAATCATGTTCAAGAAATCGAACACCTGAAAGACAAAAAGGTGATTACCTATTGTACTGGTGGAATCAAGTGCGAAAAAGCATCTGCTTATTTATTGGAAAAGGGATTTGAAAATGTATACCAACTACATGGAGGGATCATTAAATATGGTTTAGAGGAAGGTGGAGAGGATTTTGATGGTTCTTGTTATGTATTCGATAATCGGGTAGCTACTCCGGTGAATTCAGTAAATCCGGAAGTAATATCCAAATGTCATGTTTGTCAAGAACGTTCGGATCACATGGTGAACTGTGCAAATCCAGTGTGTAATGAGCATTTAGCGATATGCCCGAGTTGCCTGAAAGAAATGGAAGGTGCTTGTTCGAAGGAATGTAAAGAACATCCGCGCAAACGCCCTTACAATGAAAAAGGATATTATTCCAAAAATTCAGTTGGGTATTCGCCCGAATTAGGATTTAAGTCCTTTGGAAGAAACGAAAAAATTGAAAAGAAAAAAATGGCTCAATCTTGAGCCATTTTTTGTTTGTTAACCTCTTCCACACGAAAACGTGTGATATCCTTGATTAATTCAAGTGGCATGGGTAAATGATAGGGAAATTTAACGGCTCCCTTTGAACCCTCAAATGCACTCAATCGCTCCTGAAATACAACCAATGGTTTGGGCGTTGGGTAAAAGCCCAAATGATTATTCCATGCAGCAAAATGAACCAAGTTCTTTTTATACTTGAACGTAGGCATCCCATAGGCCATTGTCTCTTCTGTGCCTTCCGGCACAACACTACGAATCGCATCTCGAACTTCACGTAAGATTTTCTGAGTAGCTTCAGGGAACGTATTGATGTAATCTTCCATATAATTAGGCTAATTGACGATGTCTAACAAATAGAAATAAAGGAAATGCAAAGGCAAATCCAATTAAGACAGTTGCTAATAAATAGAGGTAAAGGTATTTCATTTTGATGCGGATTCCTTCGACCAACATAAAAAAGGTCCCAGCGATGGCACCCGTCCAAAAATCAAAAGTTAAACTTTTGGCATAGGGATTTGATGTCCATGTACTTTGGATAAAGTTTAACACATCAAAGTGACCGTTGTTTTCCTGCATGCCAATGAAAACATAGGATACGGTAATTCCACCTCCAACAAGTGACAGGATTAAATAAAAGTAATGTGCGTTTTTCATAGTATTTGCTTTATGTAGATTTGACGACCTCTTAATTCGATGTAATCTCCTACCCTTTTTCCCATTAACAAGACCCCCAATGGAGATTCGGGTGAAATTGCATAAATGGATTCCGTTGAACATGTAATCTGTCCCATCCCAATAGCCATGTAATAGGTTTCAAAATTAGTCTCAATCATCGAACCCAGCGAGACAAAATCTGTTCTCTTGTTCGAGTCAATGGACTTTATTTTACCCAATTGTTGTTGGTAGATATCGATACTAGCACTCAACTTATCCATTTCCCGTTGCATCATCTCTCGACCAGTTTCAAATTTATCACCCGCACTGCTTTTGGTATCAGAATCGCGCGATTCTTTGGCAAGACTTAAATCGTGTTTTGCCTGTTGAATTTGGCTCTCCAATAGCGCGATGATCTTTTGGTGTATTTCTTCTTTGCTCCCGTGCATGTAATGGATATGAATTCGAAAATTATCAATAATTTCGCGGATGACCTATTTCTCACCCACCGACTTAATCATAAATCCCGACGGGAGTTCCTATCATTTGGCAATTCGCCCTGATCAAGTTACAGACCATATAATATTGGTGGGCGATCCTGAACGTGTTCCAAAAGTATCTCAATATTTTGATCGCGTTGATGTCAAAATCCACAAAAGGGAGTTTGTGAGTCATTTTGGAGAACTAAATGGAAAACGAATAGGTGTAATTTCCAGCGGGATTGGTGCGGATAATGTGGAGATCGTATTGAATGAATTGGATGCATTGGTCAATATTGATTTTGATACGCGTCTCACGAAAAATTCACACAGATCTTTAAATTTGATTCGATTAGGTACCTCGGGAAGTATTCAAGAATCTATCCCCGTAAATACCTTTTTGATTTCGGAAGCTGCCATAGGCTTTGATAATTTAGCGCAGTTTTATGGTTTTTCAGGTCCGAATTTGTTGGATGAAGCAGGGTTAAAGCTTTGGGCATCTTCCATCAATTATCCGATTTCATTGTATGGTGCGAAAGCTAGTTCAACGCTATTAAATCAATTCGCATCGATTCCTTTGCGTGGATATACACTAACAGCTCCCGGTTTTTATGCTCCTCAAGGAAGAACAGTTCGGATGAAATCAATATTGCCTGATTTTTTACAAGATGTTTCTGCAAATGATTTTGAGGGGCACATGATTACGAATATTGAAATGGAAACAGCGGCATATTATGCTTTTGCCTCGTCCATGGGGCATGAAATGATTTCCTTGAATGCGATTCTAGCGAATCGAATCACGCATGAGTTTTCTTCAGATCCAGAAGGCCAAATGCGGAAGCTTATTGAATTGGCGCTAGATTCAATTGCATAACATAATCATCCATGACATAGCCATTGCCTATATCCAACACCATTTCCTTAGCACGGATGAAACCCATTTTTTCGTAAAAATGAACGGCAGAATTGTACTTGTTCACATTCAGTTCAATGTGACCTACGCCTGCTTTCAAGCCAATTTGCTTGATGAATTCAATGATTTCACTTCCTGTGCCTTTTGACTTTTGATCAGGATCTAAATAGATTTTATGCAGTTTCATTTTACCAGGTTCTACCACCTCAATGGAGAAGTATCCTAAGGTATCATGGCCATTCACTGCCAAATAAAACTCAATTGAAGATCCTATTTGCTTCTGAAGAACCTCGCTTGAATACATCAAGTCTAACATGTACAAGGTTTGCTCCTCGGCTAAAATGTGCCCGTAAGTAGGTCGCCATGCTTTTTCAGCGATTTGTTGGATAACAGTGATGTCAGAAATGTCAGCTTTTCTAAATTGCATAGCTTATTTTAATGCGCGCAAATTTGTAAATTGCTTACAAATATACAATCTATGAAGCCACTTATTTTAATTGCCAACGATGATTCCATCACTTCCAAAGGAATCCGGGTGTTAACTGAAATTATGTCGGAACTGGGTGAAGTCGTTGTAATTGCTCCCGATTCACATCAGTCGGGCATGGGACATGCAATCACGATGGGTATACCTTTACGCGTCACAGAAACACATGATTTTGGTCCGAATATTAAGTCCTATAAATGTTCGGGTACTCCTGCTGATTGTGTGAAAATAGGAAAACACTTGATTTTAAAGGACCGAAACATTGATTTAGTCGTTTCAGGAATCAATCACGGTTCTAACGCTTCTATTTCTGTCTTGTATTCGGGAACCATGTCGGCGGCGATTGAAGCGGCTATGGAAGGTATTCCAGCGATTGGTTTCTCTTTGTGTGATTTTAAGTCGGACGCTGATTTTAGTCATTGCCACGATTACATCCTGAAAATTAGTAAACAAGTGTTAGTTCATGGCTTGCCTAAAGGTTTAACGCTGAATGTGAATTTCCCGGCTAAAGCTGAGACTGCTCCCAAAGGAATTAAGGTTGTTAAACAAGCTGATGCAGTTTATCGAGAGCGATTTGCCGAGCGTAAAGATCCTTACGGCCAATCTTATTATTGGATGGATGGCGATATCGAACATTTTGATAAAGGAAATAATACCGACTTGGATGCGCTGGAGGAAAATTATGTCAGTATTGTTCCCATCAAGTATGATCTAACGGATTATGACGAACTAAAGGAGATGCAAACTTGGGACCTTTAACGCATACGTTAATAAGGTCGTAATGGATAATACATCTTTAATTTCCCCGTTGAGGGCCATCTGAATGGCTTCTTTTACGGGGATTTTTTTTATTTGTAATTTTTCTGTGTCTTCTGGCGTGGCTTCAGAAAAAGCTAATCCTTCCGCAAGGTACATGATGGCCTTTTCATCTGTCACCGAATTTGAGAGATAATTTTCGCCCAATATTGTCCAATGAGATGCAATAATTCCCGTTTCTTCTTTTAGTTCGCGTTTTGCGGCCTCTAAGGTAGATTCATTTTGACACCCCCCTTCGGGTAATTCCCAGGAATAGGCATCAATGGTGTAGCGATATTGGCCAACTAAAAAGGTGTTGCCTTCCGTGTCAATAGGTAATATGGCAATGGCTTGATTTTTGAAATGCACTTTCCCATAAATGCCTGGTTCGCCATTGGGTTTAATGACATCGTGATGCTCTAAGCGAATCCACGCGTTTTCATATGCCTGTGTAATTTGGGTTGTTTTCCAAGGGTTTGTTTCCTGTTCCATCCAACAAAAATACTATCTTTGTTAAGATTTAACGCGCATGAAACAAAGGCTTATTATTTTTTCGTTTGTATTGAGTTTGCTAATCATGGCAGCTAAGTTTTATGCTTATTATATAAGTGGGTCTACTGCTATTTTAACCGATGCTTTGGAATCGATCATCAATGTGGTCGCCGCGGCATTTGCGTATTATTCTGTTTATTTAGCCTCCTTACCCCGTGATTTAAATCATCCCTATGGTCATGGGAAAATTGAATTTTTTGCATCTGGATTAGAAGGTGTCTTAATTTTATTAGCATCGGCGTATATTTTCTTGCATGCATCCCAACATTTAATCGCGACTCCTTCGTTGGTTCGATTGGATTTAGGCATGTATATCTCCCTTGGTTCTGCGTTCTTAAACGGAATGATGGGTTTTTACCTAGTTAGATTAGGGAAATCATCTCATTCTCCTGCCCTTGTTGCCGATGGGAAACATTTGACCTTAGATGCCTATAATGGACTCCTAATTGTCTTTGCCTTAGGATTGACTTTTTTTACAAATTGGATTTGGGTTGATGCGGTGGCTTCTATTGTTTTTTCCTTGTTGATGTGTTGGCAAGGGATTCGACTCGTAAGAGAATCTGTGGCTGCCTTGATGGATGAAACGAATCCTGCCGTGTTTAATAAAGTTATCGAATGGATTACCCAACATCAAAAGCCCACTTGGATTGATTTACATAATCTTCGAATCCAGCAATATGGAGGGGATTTACACATTGATTGCCACGTAACACTTCCGCGTTATTGGGATTTAAGTCGTGTACATGATGAAATCCATGATTTTGAAGTAACCATGGGTCAAGTTTTACCTACTGAAATAGAGATTTTTGTACATGTAGACCCTTGTCTGGATGCATGTTGCTCACATTGCGAAATAAGCGATTGTCCTATTCGGACTCATGCTTTTAGCAATAAGATTGAATGGACTGCTAAAAATATGGCACTCAATCAGAAGCACTTCAACGAACTTTAAGCCGGTTTGAGGCTTCCCATACCGCCATCCACACCAATGATTTGGCCTGTGATCCAGGTGTTTTCAGGTGCTAATAAAAAAGCAGTTAGGTTCGCTATATCGCTTGATTCACCTACTCGACCAAGGGGATGACGCTTTCCTCCCGCTTCGATTTTCTCTGGACTATTTAATAAGCCAGCTGCCAAAGGAGTGTTTGTCAAAGATGGGGCAATCGCATTCACACGAATTTGCTGGCTCGCTAATTCCGCTGCCAATGATTTCGTTAAGCCCTCAATAGCACCTTTGGAGCTAGCAATCGATGCATGGAATCCCATGCCTGTTTGAACGGCCACCGTGCTGTACAATACGATTGAACCTCCGCCATTTTGCTTTAAGTTTGGTAAATAGGCTTGAATCGTTTTAACCGCTCCCAATACATTAAGCTGAAAATCTGATTTAAAATCATCTTGACTTAAGCGGTGGAAGGGTTTTAATACGATACTGCCAGGGCTATAAACGATGCCCGAAATGGGACCTTCGATGCTTGGTAAAGCCTCTTCGGAATTTGCATCCCAAACATGATTTTCACAAGCAGCATTTGAAGTACGCGAAATGTTAATTACGTGATGTCCAGCTGCCAATAAATTATCTGCTGTAGAAGCACCAATTCCGTGGCTTGCGCCTACAATAATGTAAGTTCCCAAAATAGCTTAGTTATGTAGTGAGTCTAAAAATTCACGTTTAGTTGAATCTTCCTGAAATTTACCCCCGTAAAAAGAAGTTATCGTCGACGTTGCATCGTCTTTAACTCCGCGGGATGAAACGCAAAGGTGTTTCGCATCAATGAATACAGCTACGTGCTCAGTTTTTAATACTTTCTGTAGGTATTTGGCGATTTGCATTGTTAAACGCTCTTGAACTTGTGGGCGTTTTGCGAAGTATTGAACGATGCGATTGAGTTTTGATAAACCAATCACTTGTCCAGAAGAAATATAGGCAATGTGTGTGCGCCCAACGATAGGTACGAAATGGTGCTCGCAATTAGAATAAAAACTAATGTTTTTCTCAATGAGCATTTCGTTGTATCCGTATTTGTTTTCAAACAAGGCTACTTTAGGCTCATTCGCCGGATTTAAGCCATTAAAGATTTCTTCAATATACATTTTTGCAACACGCTTGGGTGTTCCACGCAATGAATCATCTGTTAAGTCTAAACCTAATGTTAACATGATCTCACGAAAGTGAGATTCAATTTTAGCTATTTTTTCTGCATCAGAAAGAACAAAGGCATCCTCCCTCATCGGTGTTTCGATCGAGGTGGCTACGTGATTGTCTCCAATTTCCTCGTCGGTCAACAAGAAACGGTCAGTATCAATTAGCAGGGAATTCAACGAAATTTCTTTCTGTTTCATATAATTTAATTTTAATATCTAAAGCAGTATTTATGTGTGGTCTTAACTTATTGTATATCACTAACGCGATATTTTCGGCGGTAGGATTTAAGTTAGCGAACTCAGGTACATCTAAATTTAAGTTTCGGTGATCGAATTTCTTACAAACTTCACGTTGAACTAAATCAGACAAAACCTTCGTATCGATGACATAACCTGTTTCTGGATTAATTGTTCCCGTAACTTGAATAATTAATTCATAATTGTGTCCGTGGTAGTTGGGATTGTTGCATAATCCGAAAATTTCTTTGTTTTTTTCGTCGCTCCATGCTGCGTTATGCAAGCGGTGTGCGGCGTTAAAATGTTCTTTTCTGAAAATGCTTACTTTGGGTTGCTCGCTCATTTTTTTATAATTCTTATAAATTTACAAGAGTAATTTCATTAAATTTCATTTTAATCATCTAATTAACCTATCTAACTATAAATGAAACGGAGAAATTTTATTGCAAAATCTCTTGTCTATACTTCAGGTGCCGCTATTTTGCCGCATTTATCCCAATCACAACATACACAACAAACGAAAGTACGATTAGGTTTCATCGGCGTGGGACTTCGTGGTCAAAATCATTTGGAAATGGCTTTGTACCGGGAGGATGTTGAAATTGTTGCCATCTGCGATATTGATCCCAATGCCATTCAAATTGCGCAAAAAATGATTGCTAATAAAGGCCGTAAACCTGCCGTAGCTTATCAAAAAGGTGATCATGATTTTGAAAACCTTGCAAAAAGATCAGATATCGATGGTGTTGTTATCGCCACACCTTGGGAATGGCACGTTCCCATGGCTTTGGAAGTAATGAAACAAGGGAAATATGCGGGTATAGAAGTGTCCGCTACGGTGACCTTACAAGAGTCTTGGGATTTGGTTAATATGTATGAGAAAACGGGGTCACATTGCATGATTTTGGAAAACGTATGTTACCGACGTGATGTGATGGCTACGTTAAATATGGTTCGACAAGGGATGTTTGGTACCCTTTCTCATGTTCAATGCGGTTATCAGCATGATTTACGTGAAGTCAAATTTAATGATGGTAAACAGGCCTACGGTGGCGGTGTTGAATTCGGAGCGAAGGGATTTTCAGAAGCGAAATGGCGAACCCAACATTCCATTGACCGCAATGGTGATTTATATCCTACGCATGGTTTAGGCCCCGTAGCCGAAATGTTGAATATTAACCGAGGTAATCAATTCGCTTATTTGACCTCTATGGCTTCTCCAGCCCTAGGATTACATCAATACATTGAAGAAAAAGGTGGAAAAGATCACCCGAATGCTAAAGTTAATTTCAAGTGTGGTGATATCGTTCAAACGATGATCAAATGTCACAATGGGGAAACGATTTTAATTACGCACGATACCAATTTGCCTCGTCCCTATTCCTTAGGATTCCGTGTTCAAGGTACGAAGGGGATTTGGATGGAAGATAATAAGTCAATTTATTTAGAAGGCGTTTCGCCGAAAGCGCATCGTTGGGAAGATTACAAACCTTATCAAGAGAAATACGATCATCCTCTTTGGAAGGCGCATGCTGCTGATGCCGAAAATGCGGGACATGGAGGAATTGATTATTTTGTTTTAAGAGCATTTATTGAAGCAATTAAGGCAAAAGTAGCTCCACCGATCGATGTGTATGATGCTGCAGCATGGTCTGCTATCTCACCACTTTCGGAAGAGTCGATTGCCAAAGGCTCCGCTCCTATTCAAATTCCAGATTTCACCCGTGGAAAATGGAAAACCAATAAACCTATTTTTGCTTTAAACGATCAATACTAATCTTATGACAAACACAAAACAATCCAATGGCCCTTTAATCATGATCGGAATACTCTTTTTTGTATTCGGATTTGTTACATGGGTTAATTCAGTTCTGATTGCTTTTTTTAAGGCAGCGTTCCAACTGAATAACTTTCAATCTTTATTGGTTACCTCTGCATTTTTCATTTCCTATTTTGTTATGGCCATCCCATCTTCATGGGTGTTAGCCAAAACAGGATTTAAAAATGGGATGTCATTTGGTCTTCTAGCCATGGCTGCAGGTACTTTGTTATTTATTCCCGCAGCAAAAGCTGCGAATTACCCCTTATTCCTTCTCGGTTTATTTGTGATTGGAACGGGTTTGGCTTTACTTCAAACCGCATCAAATCCTTATGTGACAATTTTAGGACCATCTGAATCAGCGGCCCAACGAATTTCGGTCATGGGAATATGTAATAAGGTTGCGGGTATTTTGAGCCAAGTTATTTTCGGTGGATTACTTTTATCATCCGCTGCTGGTCCTGCCAATTTGGAGACGGTGATTATGCCTTATGGCATCATGACGGTCATTTTGGTTGCATTAGCAGCTTGGGTGCGTTTATCTAGTCTACCTGAAGTGGAAGCGGAAGAAACTGCAGAAGAAGCGTTAGCATCAAAATCAAGTGTTTGGGCCTACCCTAATTTAGTTTTGGGCTTAATCGCATTCTTTTTGTATGTGGGTGTGGAAGTTATGGCTGGTGATACGATCATCAATTATGGTGTTTCCAAAGGCTTTAGCATGGATGTAGCTAAATCCTTCACAAGTTATACGCTTTATGGTATGTTGGCCGGTTATGTGGTAGGTATCTTATTTATACCCAAATATTTAAGCCAACAAAAAGCTTTAAACTATTCAGCAATTTTGGGTATCTTATTTTCAGTTGGAGCAGTTGTATTAGACGGTTATTTGTCCGTATTATCCATTGCATTATTAGGGCTTGCCAATGCATTAATGTGGCCTGCCTTGTGGCCGTTAGCGATCCAAGGATTAGGTAAATTTACGAAAATTGGTTCAGCCTTCATTATCATGATGATTTCAGGAGGGGCTTTGATTCCTTTGGTGTATGGTTCTATCGCGGATCAATTAGGTGACACGCAATTAGCGTATGTGATTATGATTCCATGCTATTTATTTATTCTTTTTTATGCAACAATTGGCCATAAAAAGAGTTCATGGTAGTAGAAAGATAAGTTTTAAGTCAGCCCCATCTTTCCATTGGTAGATGGGGCTTTTCTTTGTATTTTTGTTTTATGACTCGACTCATTGAATCTCCGAATGCGCATTTGATTGCTGATGGTAATCAGTATGCTCCCTCCCTTTGGTCTTATCAACGGCGCGAAACGATTCCTGTGCAAATTGGTGATTTGTACATGGGTTCTGATTTCCCGATTCGGATTCAATCCATGACTACGGTCGACACGATGGACACCCAAGGTTCAATTGATCAATGTATTCGCATGATCGATGCAGGTTGCGAGTTGGTTCGAATTACGGCCCCATCAGTCAAAGAAGCACAAAATTTAGAGAATATTCGAAACGGCTTGCGTGCACGTGGTTATCATACACCATTGGTTGCGGATATTCATTTTACACCCAATGCGGCGGAATTAGCTGCTCGCATCGTTGAAAAAGTTCGTATCAATCCAGGTAATTACGCCGACAAGAAACGTTTTGAGACGATTGATTATACTGATGTATCCTATCAAGCGGAATTAGATCGTATCCGCGACAAGTTTTTGCCTCTTGTGAAAATTTGTAAAGAATATGGTACTGCCATGCGAATCGGTACAAATCACGGTTCTTTGTCAGATCGTATTTTAAGTCGGTATGGTGATACCCCGCTAGGAATGGTCGAGTCTGCCTTGGAGTTTTTACGTATTTGTGAAGATGAACAGTATTCGAACATCGTTCTTTCGATGAAATCATCCAATACGCAAGTGATGGTAGAAGCCTATCGTTTGTTAAGTAAGAAATTGGCAGATGGTGGTTTTAAGGCTTATCCGATGCACTTAGGTGTTACGGAAGCAGGTGAAGGAGAAGATGGACGCATTAAATCGGCTGTTGGGATAGGAACACTTTTGGAAGATGGATTAGGCGATACGATTCGTGTATCGTTAACAGAAGATCCGGAATTTGAAATTCCTGTCGCACAAGAGCTTGTGCGCCGCTATGAATTTAGGAGTGCACAGAGTACGCCTATTGAGCCTGTTCAGATGGAGAAGCCATTTGTTTCGCCCATCAACCCATTTGCGCATGAGCGCAGACAAACATCCGAGTTAGCTAATTTTGGAGGACATCAAGTTCCGCGTGTTATTGCTGATTTTTCTCAAATGCCACGTATTCAAATGGAGGATTTAAAGGCTATAGGCCATTTTTATCTTCCTGAGCCTGATAAATGGGCGATGAATGATTTAGGGGCTGATTATATTTATACGGGTAAACATGGAATTGATTTCATGTTACCCAATGGCTTAAAGCAGATTGTAAATTCAGCGTTTTGGGACGGAAATGCGCATGTTTTTCCGTTGTTTACTTGGGAGGATTGGTGCAATGCAAATGCAAAACATGCTGAATTGAATTTTGTTGCTGTAGAAGCTGAAGATTTGACGTCGATACCATTATCAAACTTATCGAATGTCGTTTTAGTGATTCATTCAAGCAATGTGCACCAAATGGCGGCTTTACGTCGAGGCTTTTTTGCTTTGATCCAACAAAACATTCAAGTTCCTGTTGTTATTAAAATTGCTTACCCCAATGTTGATGAGAATCAATTGCAATTGTTTGCACCCACAGACGCAGGAGGATTATTGATTGATGGGTTCGGAGATGGAATTATGTTATCGATGCCATATACGCAAGATAAAAATGCCTTATTAAATGCAACAGCCTTTGGGATATTACAGGCTAGTCGGGTCCGTATTTCGAAAACGGAATATATCTCCTGTCCTTCTTGTGGTCGAACATTGTTTGATTTGCAAGAAACGACGGCGAAGATTCGTCAAGTAACGGATCATTTGAAAGGGATTAAAATCGGAATTATGGGTTGCATCGTGAATGGACCCGGAGAAATGGCTGATGCGGATTATGGCTATGTGGGTATAGGTAAAGACAAGATTGCCTTATACAAAGGTCAAGAAGTTGTGAAAAAGTCGGTACCAGCTGATTCAGCCGTAGATGAACTAATTACCTTAATTAAAGAAAATGGTGACTGGCGTGAACCGTCAATAAACGAATAGTATTATGAGCAGATTAAAAGAGCAATTTAGAGTAGGCGAAGTTTTTACGTATTTTATTCGCGTATTTCAAAAACCAAAACCCGGAGCTGCAACGAACTTCAACATTCGGACAATGCACACGATTAATAAAATATCGATTGTGATGTTTTTATTTTGTGTATTAGTGATGCTTTACCGCGCTTTCCTTCGCTAATTACTTCAATCCGAATTTACACCAATTCGTCTGTGCGAATTTCAATGCAGCTTTGTCTTTCGTTTTTGATTTAACGAAATCACATAGGTATTGATATTCTTTTGGGCCAGGTGCGCTTGGCAATTCATTGATTAGGTTTTCAATAACCTTGATAGCCGCCATCGCCTTCTTTTGCTTGAACAAGAGCGTACTCTCAGCCATCCACGTTCTCCGAATAATGGATCCTTTGTCAATCTCGCATTTTGCCATTTGATCCTTCAGGCGTTTCAAATCTGCACTCGTTAATTTGTTAATTTGAGAGCTAGTCATCACAATTTGAAATACATTCTCGTAAATCATTTTAACAAGACCTGGATCTGCGATACGATTATATTGGGCTAAGTGACTGACGAAATAATCAAAGAGCACATTATTGTTGTTCATCATGACCATTTGAATGATGTTTAATGCACTTTGACTTGTGTATTGATTGCTAGGCATAACCTTCACCAATTCATTCACCATTTTGATATTGGTAGCTGTATCAGCTGTTAGTCGTGCGAATTGTGCATAGTTAAGTAAGAACGCAAATCCCCGATCGCCTGATTTGAATTTTGTTGCAAAATTGCCGGCTTGTTCAGATGGATTAGCTGCTTTTTGAGCAATACTATTGACATTTAAAATGGAGTTTTCCCGTTCACCAAATGCCTTCGCTTGCACTAATTTCATTGTCTTGGGTTCGAAAAAAAGGAAAGTTGGCGTTGCATTGATAATTACCTTTAACTGCTGCAGAATCCGTTGGCTTTCAGGCTTCCGTATATCCAACTGATAATTGATGAAATTGCTATTGTACAAAGTACCTACTTGAGGCTGTGCGAAAGTTCCTTTAAAGGAATTGCATATGTGGCAATCGGGCGCATACACTTCGACAAACAATAATTTGTTTTGTTGCTTGGCGGTTGAAATAGCCGCATTTAAGCTACTATTTTTCAGGAAGTTAATTCCCTTTTGTGCAAATACACTTGAGGAGATTAACAATAAAAGTAGCAAGAATTTGAATGAACGCATATGCTGTTTTTATTGGCCTTGAGAAGCCGCTGTAATTTCTTTCTTTAAGTTTTGCGAGAGTTTCTTGCAAACTTGTTCAACCTCCAAAGCAAATTCAGAATCCCCAGTTGCTTGTAAGGCTGCATCGCCTACGGTACCCATGATTTCGATAAAGAAACGCTTCATATCAAGCACCTCCATGTCTTTGGTCCACAAGGGTAAAGCTAATGTTCCTTTGTGATAAGGGTCCCAAGTAGCTACCAATATCGCCTTCGTTTCTTCTATACCTTCGTTTGGGTTATCTGTCGCTGACCAAGAGATCTGTTCAGGAATACTATTGTCGTCTAATTGTATTTTGAAATTAATTTCAGAATGTTTCATTTGGGCTATTTGTTTTTCGATTCATCCATGTGTTTCCAAACGAATTAAATCGTATTTTCGTACAAAAGTAAGAAAACTAAATGGTTCGAGCAGAAATAATTACCATTGGCGATGAGATTCTCTACGGTCAAATCCTGGATACGAATACCCAATGGATTAGCTTAGAACTCGATAAAATAGGCATTAAAACAGTCCGAAAATCCTCCGTGGGTGATCAACGAGAAGAAATTGTTCAAATTCTTGAAGAGGCTAATAAACGTGCGGATATTGTATTTATTACGGGTGGTTTAGGGCCAACGAAAGATGATTTGACCAAAAAGATATTGGCAGATTTTTTCAATTGTCCCCTCGCCTATCATCCTGAAGCCTTAACTGATGTGACCGATTTCTTTGCAAAAAGAGGCCGTGAACTTAGTGATATCAACCGTGATCAGGCTTTATTACCTACAAAATGTACCTTTATTCCGAATAAGCAGGGAACAGCACCTGCCATGTGGTTTAACGAACAAGATACCGTTTGGATTTCCATGCCTGGGGTGCCTTTTGAGATGAAGGCTATTATGGAAACCGAGGTATTGCCTCGGATCGCGACGCATTTTCAACTTCCTGTAATTGTACATCAAATCAGAAAAGTTGTCGGTATAGGCGAATCCTATTTGTCAGATTTAATTCAAGACTGGGAATTACAATTACCCGTTCATTTGAAACTAGCTTATTTACCTTCGCTAGGTATCGTTAAGCTACGTTTAACCGGTTTTGGGAAAGATAAGGCACAATTACATCAGGATATTGAAGCTGAGTTCGAAAAGGTGATGCCCTTGATTAAAGGCTTTGTTTTTGGACGAGAAAAAGACGAATTAGCTTCCGTTGTTGGGCAATTGCTTGTATCCAATCATGCCACATTAGCTGTTGCTGAGAGTTGTACGGGCGGTTATTTAGCGCATCAATTCACTCAACATGCGGGTAGTTCGGCTTATTTTCAAGGAGGAATTATCAGTTATGCGAATGCTGTTAAGGTACTTCAATTAGGAGTTTCGCAAGAAATATTAGATTTGGAGGGTGCTGTGAGTGAGACATGTGTAAAGGCGATGGCAACAGGTGCAAGAAAACACTTAGGTACAACCTATGCGTTAGCTACCTCTGGAATTGCAGGACCTGATGGAGGTACAGAAGAAAAGCCGGTAGGCACGATATGGATTGCATTAGCGCATCCCTCTGGTGTAATTGCGCGTAAGTTGACCCAAGGGGGTACGCGTATTCAAAATATTCATTTGAGTTCATTAACAGCAATCAATTTGCTGCGTAGATATTTATTAAACGATTTGGCGGAATAATATGGCAATCACTGAAATCATTATGCCCAAAATGGGGGAAAGTATCATGGAAGCGACTGTGTTAAACTGGTTAAAACAGCCAGGCGATTACGTAGAAGCTGATGAGTTTATCCTGGAGGTCGCTACCGATAAGATTGATACGGAAGTTCCTTCGCCCGTGGCTGGTTATCTAAAACAGATTTTAATACCCGTAGGTCAAGTGGCGACTATTGGTAAGGCCATTTGTGTCATCGATGCGAATGATGATGTCCCAGTCGAGAAAAAATCTTTTGGTGCATCTGATGTTTTTCACCCTGAACCTGATTTGGCTGCTTTAACTGAACTAAGTTTAGGGCAAAACCTGGATGTGAGTACAGATAAGTCTAATCCCTGGGTGTCGCCTTTGATTAAGCAGATTTGCCAACAGGAGAAAGTATCCCAACGAGAATTAAGTGAAATTCGCGGCTCGGGCATGGATGGTCGCGTGACGAAAAAAGATGTGTTAAACTTTATCGCCGTTCGAAATTCGAAGCGCATGGTTGCCTCAGGTACCTTAAGTCAAGGTCCTGGTTTGCGTTTGCCTGGTGATGAAGTGATTGAAATGGATCGGATGCGTAAGATGATTTCAGAACGTATGTCGGATTCTAAACGTATTTCTCCGCACGTAACTTCTTTTCTCGAGGCAGATATAACTCCGTTAGTTCAATGGCGAGAGCAGCATAAGGCTAAGTTTTTAGAAAAATATAAAGAACCGATTACCTATACTCCGCTCCTATTTATGGCTACGGCACAAGCGATTAAGGATTTTCCGGGTATTAATATTTCGGTTGAGGGTAATTACATTGTGCAGCACAAACAAATCAATATCGGTATGGCCGTTGCTTTGCCGAATGGAAATTTGATTGTACCTGTCATTCATAATGTAGATACATTGTCACTTGTTGAATTGACCCAAAAGGTAAATGATCTGTCAAATAGAGCGCGTAAGAATAAATTGACACCTGCTGATTTAGAAGGGGGAACTTATACGATATCGAACATTGGAGGATTTGGTAATTTAATGGGAACGCCTATTATTGTGCAGCCACAGGTCGCGATCATGGCATTTGGTGTGATTGAAAAGAAGCCTGCAGTGATTACAGGGCCTAATGGAGAGGATCAAATAGCGATTCGACAAAAGATGTTTATTTCTCATTCCTATGATCATCGTGTGGTGGATGGTTCTTTAGGTGGAGGATTTATCAAACGCGTTTCGGATTACTTGGAACGTTTTCAGATTGAATTAGACTTATAATAAAAAAGGCTATCATTTCGATAGCCTTTTTTTATTTCAATGCTAAAACTTAGCATTGGGATCTTTAACATTTGGTCGGATAATTCGTAACCAAGTTAATAATTTAATCATCGGATAGGTTGGGTCAAACTCAAACCATTTTGTTGCAAAATTCACCCGATTAGGTAGTTTGTGGTGGTTGTTTTGGAACAATTCACCCATCATGACCACATCAAATACCAATGAATTTCTTGAGTGATCATGGTTGTCATAGTTTTGGTAACCGTATTTATGACCAGACCAGTTGACAATCGCTCCATGTACGGGTCCCATTAGGAAATGAACAGGAAGCAAAAAGAAAAATGCCCAATGCATATCGAAATAAACGAATGCAACAATGTATAAAGATGCGTAAGCAACGCCCCAACCGATACGTGAAATCCAGGAATCACCGATACGTTCAATGGTTTTAGAAACGGGGTAATCGTGTTCAAAACGCTCTTCCACTTTTTGCTTGCGATTTAAAACAGCATTGTAAATGTCTTTTGTTTTCCACATCATCGTAAATACATTGCTCGAGAACATCGGCGAATGTGGATCTTTAGCTGTATCGGAAAACGCGTGGTGCATGCGGTGTAGAATCGCATATGCTCGGGGGCTTAAGAAAGAAGAACCCTGTGACAAATAAGTTAAGAAATAGAAGAACTTCTCCCAAAACTTGCTCATCAGAAACATTTTGTGAGCGGAATATCGATGTAAAAAGAAAGTCTGACTAAATAAAGATACGTACCAATGGATTATAAACGCGGGAAGTACTAATTGCATAAAATTTAATTATAGTTTCAGAACGTAAATTTACACATGAAATTCTCTACTTTGAGCAATTCAAGCGAATACTTTTCTGATTTTCGTCACTTTAAATCCCTTCATGTAATAAATGGATAGCATGCGTTGACGCGATACAGGCTGTTTCGGTTCGTAATATGGCTTTACCTAAACTAAAAGGAGTAAATTTTTTATCGAATAATAAGTTGGTTTCATCCGCTGAAAAATCACCTTCTGGGCCTATGAAAATTGAATAGGATTTATTCAACGTAATTTGTTTGCTTAGGGTCCCTACAGGCGGGTCACTGATGTGCGCGAATAATAGTTGATTCGTTGAGGTAGGTTCAGTGCTCTCTATTAAAGCCTTAAGTGGTATTAAAGGCTTGAGTGTGGGAAGAAATAAATTTTTTGACTGCTTTAATGCGGCAATGGCAATTTTCTCCAAACGGTTTAATTTCATTTCTTTCCGTTCGGAGTTTTTTGACGTAAAAAATCCGATACTATGTATACCAAATTCGCAGCATTTTTCAACCATCCATTCCATACGCTCCATTTGTTTGGTAGGTGCGACGAATAAGTGAATTTGATAGGCTGGTTTTTCTTGCTTTTCGATTAATTGGAGTTTGACATAGCTCGTCTTTTTTGAATCTATTGAATCGATGGCTGCTTCATATAGCCCTCCTACTCCATCCAATATCCTTATTTTGTCACCACCGCGTAAACGCAAAACCCGACAAGCATGAAAAGATTCTTCTTCGCTTAAGAATCCCGTGCTAGCCGGGCTGGGTGCGTAAAATACATATTTACTCATGTATTATTCAGGATCTTCGGAACGGAATGAAAAACGGGATGGGTCTAATGAAAGTGTTCCACCATTAAAATCTTCAATGAATTTCGAAATCACATCATCTTCCAATGAGGGAACATACAATGCTGCTTCTAAACCAATGCCATATTCGAATTCTTCATCGATTTCGATGTATTCATTTACTTTGATTTCATCATTTTCCTCAAGTTCATCAATGATTTCAAGTATCATGACCTCAACTTCTTCATCTAATGATTCGTTCTCAACATATGTTTCATCTCGGTTTTCGATGGGTACATATAATGGGAAATGATGAATTGCCTCTTGTTCTGCTGCCTCATAGATGGCACTCGCATAGTGCAATTGCAAGGTGCAAAGGATCACATCGTAAATCACTTCTTGTTTATTGAATTGCCCCACAAATTGAATATGGACCATTTCTTTCTCATTACCCGTAGGTAAATCATCATCCTCTATAACAATAAAGGTCTTATTTGCCTGTTTGCACTGGTCTTTTAATTGTTGGATTTCCTCCTTCGAAAAACCAGGGTTTGCTTGCGTAGTCATGTAGGATTATTTAATTAACAATAATTCACGGTATTTTGGTAAAGGCCACTCATCATCGTCGATAATCAATTCTAGTTTATCAACACTGTAGCGAATTTCTTCAAAATAGCCTTTTACTTTAGTGCTGTATAAAACAGCTCTTTCTTCCAAATCGTCAATGTTATTAGCTTCTTTACGAGCGTCTGTCATTTCATTTTGTAATCGAACGATAGACGATGTGTATTCCGAAATTTTCTTAATCATTTCGATGGTAGGCGCATAATATTGAGGATCAATGCCAATTTCTTTTTGACCTTTCACATTCTCAACTAACTGAGTTTGGTATTTCAATGAGGTTGAAACGATGTGGTTAATGGCCATATCGCCAATTACACGAGATTCGATTTGAATTTTCTTGACATAATTTTCTAATTCAATTTCATGGCGCGCATGCATCTCCTCTTTAGAATAGATGCCGTGTTTTGTGAACAATTCGATTGATTCTGGGCGAGCATAAACTGCTAATGCCTCAGGAGTCGTCTTTAAATTAGACAATCCACGACGTGCAGCCTCTTCTACCCATTCTTCCGAATATCCATTACCTTCAAATCGAATATTTTTTGACTCTTTAACGTAGCGCTTTAACACTTCCATGATGGCCAATTCTTTCTTTACTCCTTTTTCCAACACCTCTTCCACTTCTTTGCGGAATTTGATTAGTTGGTCTGCCACAATGGTATTTAATACTGTCATGGGGGCAGCTGAGTTAGCTGATGATCCTACCGCGCGGAACTCAAATTTATTCCCTGTAAAGGCGAATGGAGACGTTCTGTTTCGGTCTGTATTGTCCAAAATCAAGGAAGGTATTTTATTGATACCTAGTTTTAGGTATACATTATCCCCTTTTTCCAATTGAATTTCATCAAGGCCGTCCATGTTTTCCATGTCATCAAGTACTTGGCTCATGGTGCTGCCTAAAAATGCTGAAACAATCGCCGGAGGAGCCTCATTAGCTCCTAAACGATGCTCATTACCTGCCGAAGCGATGGACGCGCGAAGTAAATCAGCACGATCATGTACCGCTTTTAAGGTATTGACGAAAAACGTTAGAAAACGAAGGTTTTCTTTGGGTTTAGATGAAGGTGCCAATAAATTGATCCCTGTATCTGTCGCAAGTGCCCAGTTATTGTGCTTTCCTGATCCATTGATTCCTGCAAAGGGTTTTTCATGGAAAAGGACTTTGAATTTGTGTTTAGAAGCAACCTTAGACATTAAGTCCATTAATAATGCATTGTGATCACACGCTAAGTTGGCTTCTTCAAATGTTGGCGCTACCTCAAATTGCGCTGGAGCTACCTCATTATGACGTGTTCTAACGGGCATGCCTAATTTCAGTGCTTCTATTTCAAAGTCAACCATAAAGGCATTCACACGGTTGGGAATAGACCCAAAATAATGATCTTCTAGTTGTTGGCCTTTCGCTGGAGCATGTCCAAAAACGGTACGACCCGCCATTACAAGGTCTGGACGCGCATTAAACAAAGCTTCATCTACGACGAAATATTCTTGTTCAGCTCCTAAGGTTGGAATGACTTTACTGACATCGCGGTTGAAAAATTCTTTTATTACTGCCGTAGCCGCTTTATCGACTAATTCAATCGATTTTAATAAAGGTGTTTTATAGTCAAGCGCTTCACCCGTGTAAGAAACAAATACAGACGGAATACATAGTGTGGCTGTTCCAGCCGCATTTTCCATAATAAAAGCAGGTGACGATGGGTCCCAGCCCGTATATCCGCGCGCCTCGAACGTTGACCGAATACCTCCGTTTGGAAATGAGGATGCATCAGGTTCCTGTTGGACTAAGGCAGATCCTTTGAATTTCTCAACGGCTTTGCCATTACTTAAATCGATATCAAAAAAAGAATCATGCTTTTCCGCAGTAGTTCCTGTTAAAGGTTGAAACCAGTGCGTATAGTGTGTTGCTCCTTTGGAAATGGCCCATGATTTCATGGCTGCCGCAACTTCGTCCGCTGCATCCCGATCGATTTTCGATCCTGTTTGGATGGCTGTATTTATCTTTAAATAAGCTTCTGGAGATAATAAGGAACGCATAACTTCATCGCTAAAAGTCATACTTCCGTAATAATCTGATACTTTCTCTGTAGGTAATTTAACGTTAGTCCCTGTCCGAGATTGAGCCAATTCAAGGGCTTTAAAGCGTGTTATTGCCATGATGTTGTTGATTTAATTTCTTAAGTAAAAGTAACGAATTGTGGCGGGATAAAAAATGCGTAAAAAGGAAATTTGCGATTCAATTTTCCGTTTTTAATTTGGATTTTTTGAATTATTGCAAAATTAAGGATTGTATTTGCATGATTATTTGATGAAAACTATTGTTTTTTACAAAAAGAGGATTATTTTTGCTACACAATTACCTAAAAAAGTATTTTTGTTACAAAATCAAGTTTAAATATCATGGCTAAATCAAAATTAGAGTACATTTGGTTGGATGGCTACAAGCCAACACAAAGTTTGCGTTCTAAGACGAAGATCGAGAACAATTTCAGTGGTAAATTAGAAGACCTTGATATGTGGTCTTTCGATGGTTCATCAACACAACAGGCTGAAGGTGGTTCTTCTGATTGTTTATTGAAGCCAGTTTATGTTTGCCCAGATCCAGCACGTCGTGACGGTTATTTAGTAATGTGTGAGGTGTTGAACGCTGATGGTACTCCACATGAGTCAAATGGTCGTGCAACAATCGATGACGATGATAATGATTTCTGGTTTGGTTTTGAACAAGAGTATTTCCTTTGGGATCCAGAAACAAACAAGCCTTTAGGTTTCCCAGCAAATGGGTATCCAGCGCCACAAGGGCCTTACTACTGTTCAGTAGGTGCGAAAAATGCTTATGGACGTGATATTATTGAAGAGCATATGGACTTGTGTATTGACGCAGGTTTAAATATTGAAGGTATCAATGCAGAAGTAGCTGCTGGTCAGTGGGAATTCCAAATGTTTGCCAAAGGTGCAAAACAAGCTGGAGATGAAATCTGGTTAGGTCGTTATTTATTAGAGCGTTTAGGTGAGAAATATGGTGTTGCGATTAACTGGCACTGCAAGCCTTTGGGTGAATTAGATTGGAATGGTTCAGGTATGCATGCAAACTTCTCTAATACTGTTTTACGTACCGCTGGTAATAAAGAAGCATATGACAAGATTTGTCAATCATTTGCTCCTTTTGTGAAAGAGCATATTGAAGTTTATGGTGCTGATAACCACATGCGTTTGACTGGAAAGCACGAAACTGCTTCTATCCACGATTTCTCGTATGGTATTTCAGATCGTGGTGCTTCCATCCGTATTCCTATTGCAGCAGTAGAAAAAGGATGGAAAGGTTGGTTAGAAGATCGTCGTCCAAATTCAGCGGCAGATCCATACAAAGTAGCAGCTCGTATCATCAAAACGGTAAAAACTGCGAAAGTTTAATATATTTTAATCTTGCATTTATATACTTTATGATTAAAAATGGCGGGTTTTCCCGCCATTTTTGTTTTATTTTGTGTCCTGAATTGGATAAATGAAAAAGGTCGCTTTTTATACACTCGGTTGTAAGTTGAATTTCGCTGAATCAAGTTCGATTGCTCGGTCTCTAGAGCCAATTGGATTTGTGCGTGCAGAATTTCAGGATAATCCAGATTTATTTGTCATTAATACCTGCAGCGTTACGGAACAGGCGGATAAAAAATGCAAGAAGGTTGTTCGAGAGGCGAAAAAAATCAATCCAGCAGCTGCCGTAGTGATAATTGGTTGTTATGCGCAGCTCAAGCCAGAAGAAATAGCGTCGATTCCGGGAGTCGACTTGGTGTTAGGAGCAAATGAAAAATTTCAATTACCCGACTTGATTCTTCCTTATCTAGACCGTCAAGCAACCGAATTGCCGCGATTAATCGCATCGGAAATCCGCTATGATTTGGAATACCATGCTTCCTATAGTGTAAACGATCGTACGAGAACCTTTTTAAAGGTTCAAGATGGTTGTGATTACCCTTGCTCCTATTGTACGATTCCCTTAGCTCGTGGTCAATCGCGCTCAGATACAATTGAAAAAGTATTGGCTCTTATTGAAGAGATCGCAGCGAATGGAGTGAAGGAAATTGTATTGACGGGTGTTAATATTGGTGATTTTGGTATCCAGCAAGGTAAACGTGTTGAAACTTTTTTTGATTTAGTTCAAGCGATTGAAGCGCAATCAACGATTGAGCGTTTTCGGATTTCAAGTATTGAGCCAAACTTATTAACTCCGGAAATGATTGAGTTTTTGGGTCAATCAAAACGATTTGTTCCTCATTTTCATATTCCACTACAATCGGGTTCTAATTCAGTTTTGCGATTAATGAAACGGAGGTACCAACGAGAGCTTTATCAAGATCGTGTGTGTTTAATTCGGTCGGTTATGCCCAATGCTTGCATAGGTGTAGATGTTATCGTCGGTCATCCTGGTGAAACACCTGCATTGTTTCTCGAAACGTATCAATTTTTGAATGAACTAGACATTTCGTATTTGCACGTATTCCCTTATTCTGAGCGCGCCAACACATATGCCGTTGATATCATGCCTAAGGTGGATGGGATGCAAAAAGCAGAGCGTTCGAAAATGTTACATATTTTATCTGATAAGAAACGCAGAGCTTTTTATGAAAGTCAGTTAACTAAAACGGGTTTTGTTTTGTTTGAAGAATCAACCGAAAATGGTTTAATGGAAGGATTTTCAGAGAATTATGTACGCTTAGCTGCGCCTTATGATCCTTTATTGATAAATACGATCCAGCCAGTGCGATATAAGTCCATTATGGATTCTGGAGACGTGAAGGGGGAAGTTCTTTTAGTCGCTGGTCACCAGTCGCAAGTCACTAGTCACTAGTCACTAGTCGCTAGTCGCTAGTTATTAGTCGCTGGTCACTAGTCACTAGTCGCTAGTCGCTAGTCACTAGTTGCAACTCTCTAGACACTAGCCTCTAGTCGCAAGTCACTATTTGTTAGTCACAAGTTTTGTCCTCTATTACCTCTTAGCTCTTAACTCTTAGTTCTTACCTCTTACCTCTTACCTCTTAGTTCTTACCTCTTAGTTCTTACCTCTTACCTCTTACCTCTTACCTCTTACCTCTTACCTCTTAGTTCTTAGCTCTTTTCAAACGTCCTGTAAAACAAAAAAGCCAGCAACTAGAAGTCGCCGGCTTTCCGATTGAAACAAAACCACAAGAACCATTACTTGCGGCTCTGCTGTGTGAACTATTCTGCAAGCGACTCGTCGTGTTGCGAAATGTCCAATCCTAATCTTTCTTCTTCTTCGTTAACACGTAATGGGATAATTTTATCCGTAATGATTAACAAGACATAAGATAAGCCGAAAGCAAAAGCCGAAACAATTGCCAAGGCTAATAAGTGTTTAAGGAATAATGAAGTTTCTCCGTAGAATAATCCCTGCTCAGCAACAGCTGCATTAACAGCCGACGTAGCGAAGATACCTGTCATTAACATACCAACCATACCTCCTAAGCCGTGGCAAGGAAATACATCAAGTGTGTCATCTAAGTTTGAGCTTGCTCTCCAGTGTGCAGCGATGTTGGATACAATCGCAGCGATTACCCCGATAAAAATAGCGACAGGAACTGTAACGAATCCAGATGCTGGTGTAATGGCTACTAAACCAACAACAGCACCGATACAGAATCCTAATGCAGAAACTTTTTTGCCGCGTGTTACATCAAATAAAATCCAAGATAAACCTGCTGCAGCTGCTGCAACGTGTGTCGTAGCGAAAGCTGTAACTGCTAATCCATTTGCGCCAACTGCAGAACCTGCATTGAAACCAAACCATCCGAACCACAATAAACCTGTTCCCAATAAAACATATGGTATGTTAGCTGGAGGCAAAATGTTTGACTCAATGTGAGACTTACGACGACGTAAGTATAAAGCACCTGCTAAAGCAGCCCAACCCGCTGACATGTGAACAACAGTACCGCCTGCAAAATCAAGAACTCCTAAGTTGAAAAGGAATCCGTCTGGATGCCAAGTCCAGTGTGCTAATGGTGCATAAACAACAACACAAAACAATACCATAAACAATACAAATGCACGGAAATTAATACGTTCTGCTAAAGCTCCTGAAATAAGTGCTGGTGTAATTACTGCAAATTTCATTTGGAAGAATGCAAACAAAGCAAAAGGAATAGTGAATTTTAATTGGTCAGATGAACCCAATGAAAGCTTGTGATCAAATACTCCATTGAACATGAAAAATGTACGAGGGTCACCAATCCAGCCACCTAATGAATCACCGAATGCTAATGAGAAGCCAAATACAATCCAAATCACAGAAATAACGCCCATCGCTATGAACGACTGTAGCATCGTTGAGATTACGTTTTTGTGATTAACCATTCCACCATAGAAATAGGCTAAACCTGGTGTCATTAATAAAACGAGGCCTGAAGCCACAATCATCCAGGCTGTGTCACCTGTGTCCAATCCTTCTGTAGGCATTGCCCCAGGGACAGAAGTGGTAAATAATGCAAGTACTGCAATGGCTACTAGTACGAGTAGCGGGATCCATGTTGGTTTTTGTGAAGTCATGTTCATGCTAATTTAAGAGTGAATAATTGAGAAAAATTAAAACTTGTAAATGAAGTGTAGTCCTAATGTTGTTTGAGATTTTTGTTCTTTTCCATCACCGTCAACAAATTGAGCAGTTTTATAAGCATCAGAACGCAATTCTGGTTTGATTAATAAATGTCCATCTGCAGCAGTGAAAGTCGCTGTCAATGTTAATGAGCTAACATCTGTTCCCGAGCCATCTGCTGCACGAAGTGCACGCGCACCGGCTGTATTATCAAATACCTCATAACGGCCACCTACGCTAAATTTATCAGTAAATGCATAGTTTGAGTATAATGCAACGCCACCCCAAGTTTTGCTATCACCTACATTGCCACCACCTTGAAAATCACCTGTTTGAGATCCGTAAGCTGCATTTAATCCTAATAGATATTTCGGAGTGATTTGGAATGAAGTTGTTAAGTCTAATAAGTTGTAGCTACCCGAATCATCTTTTCCGGATGCTAATGGCGCTGATTCGTTTGATGAGATTCCATTTACATATACATTCCAACCAGCAACGGGTGATGTAAATACTTGGTAGATGAATCCTTTCGATGAATTGTTATCATTTAGATTATCCACATTGTTGACCAATCCAACCATGGCAGAAAATTTGTCGCTAAATGCATAATTCGCTTTAGCTCCGATGTGATAAAATGGACCATTGTTAAATAAATTAGAAAGTGAATAATTGTAATTTATTGGAGCGTCGATTACTTCGTAACCAATATGTGTTCCAAACTGACCAACCGTTAAGGTTAATTTGTCAGATGCTTTCCAATTAAAATACGCCTGCTTGATGGCTAGTGAAGTAGAAGCTTTTCCAGCTCCCAACGGTCCGATGACGTTTCCGTATTGACCCAAGTCAGCATTGGGTCCAAAAGTCAAGTCAACAACTACATCTGAGTTTTTTGTTGCATAACCAAATTTTGTCTGAACAAGTCCCAAAGAGAATTGATTGGACTTTTGGTCGAAAGCTCTTTCATATCCAGATGCTCCCAAGTTGCTACGATTTGATGGGCTGTTGAAGTTCAACATATAGTACGAATCAATGTAACCGGAGAATGAGAATTTAGGAGCTTCTGCTTCTTTTTCTTGGGAAAATCCACAAAATGCGGTTGCGGCGAAAAGCGCTGTTAGGATAGATTTCTTCATGTGCGGAATTGTTTAAAAGTTTATAAATGCTTGATTACATTTCAAAGATTGAGGAAAAATAAATACAATGCAAGCATTTTGGTATATTTTTAAACCTATTTTTTAAAATATTTCAAAAATTATTAAAAATGAAGGTAAAAATTAAACCTATTTTTTGTGTTTTTGCAAAAATAACATCCAATTGACTTGAAATTCAAACCGACATTTTGTTGGATTAGAAAAGTGCAATGATTTCTAATTGCAATTGTTTTAAATATTTTGGACAAAAAAAAGAGCCCATCGTCGGAAGGGCTCTTTTTAATCGGGATACCATAGTTTACGCTTCCGCGTGTAACCATGCTTTTTTAGCTTCTAGTGTTTCTTTGTCTTCTACGTGATCAGGATCCGGTACGCAACAATCTACTGGACAAACAGCTGCGCATTGTGGTTCTTCATGAAAACCTGTGCATTCGGTACATTTATCTGGAACGATATAGTAAAATTCTTCAGAAATAGGCTCTACCGGAGCTTTTGCATCCATGCTAGAACCATCTTCCAATTCTACTTCAGTTAATGCGGTTCCTCCGGCCCATGTCCATTCAACCCCACCTTCATAAATTGCTGTATTTGGGCATTCCGGTTCGCAAGCCCCACAGTTAATACATTCGTCTGTAATGATAATTGCCATAACAAGTATTAAAAATTTTGTGCAATTTACATAAGAAGTTTTGAATAGTATATAATTTATGCGGAGTATTCTAAAATTTTAAGAACTTTGTATTAATAATTTTCTTGTTAATAGCCCTTTTTATATGTTGAATGAACGTTTTTTGTCATTAATTATTGGATTGCGTACTTTTTTTAAGGATTCATCCAATAAAGAAAAAATAGAACTATTTATAGAAAGGGCCAAAAATGAGAATGCATGGTTTTCGGATATTTTGATTCGAAATGCTATGGATGCGATTGATCAGCAATTTTTTGTGGCTTCCACATGGGAATTATTTTTTCAGAAATATCCTGCCAAAGAACATGTAGCTAAGCGTGTTGGGTTGATTCTTTCCGGGAATTTGCCTGCCGTTGGGATGCATGATTTATTGATGTCATTAGCTGCAGGTCATCATGTTATTCTAAAATTGAGTTCTCAGGATAAAGCGTTGATGCAATTATATGTCGACGCAATTCTTGAAATAGATTCTTCTTATTCCATTGAAATAGTTGAACGATTACCCAAAGTTGACGCTGTGATTGCAACGGGCTCCGACTTTTCTTCGGCCTATTTCGCTAATTATTTTGCAAAAGTCCCTCACATAATCCGTAAGAATAGAAGTTCTGTTGCTGTACTAAAAGGAAACGAATCAACTTCTGATTTTGAAGGTCTCGCTGGAGATATTTTTACTTATTATGGTTTAGGTTGTCGGAATGTGTCCACGATTGCTGTGCCAAGTGATTACGACTTAACTCCTTTGTTTGATGTATTGACACAGGTGGATTGGGTATTAAGCCATACGAAATATGCTAATAATTACCAGTATCATAAGACCTTACTTCTCTTAAATCAAGTACCCCATTTTGATTTAGGTAATTTAATTGTCTCGGAAAATGAGGCGCTCGTCTCCCCTGTTGGCGTTTTGCATGTGCACCGCTATTCCTCTGATGAAGAATTACAAAACTGGTTGAAGCAACATGAGGAGAAAATTCAGTGTGTGGTGGGCCAACAAGCCATTCCTTTCGGTCAGGCGCAATTTCCTGCGCTAGATGATTTCGCAGATGGAGTTAATACCTATGCGTTTTTGGTCAATTTATCGTAGAGAAGTTTTTTGATTAATAAAGCCCCCAATAGGCCTATAAATGCACCTGTAATCACATCTAAGGGATAATGTACGCCCAGGTAAATTCGACTATAGGAAACAATTCCTGCCCACAGGAACAAAGGAATACCTATCGATCTGTTTTTTGTCAATAAATAGAAACAAAGTGCGATAGCAAATGAATTTGCAGCATGAGAAGAGCAAAAACCGTAAAGGCCTCCTGGCCCATTAGGTGTATGTATCCAGGATTGAAAAGCTTCCACATGACTAGGTCTAAGTCTTTTTACTAATGGCTTTAATAAACCAGAGGAGATTTGATCTGCCCAAAGAATTGATAAAGTGATATAAACTAATGCCGCTTTGATTGCTTTTTGATTAGCCTGATATATTTTCCAAATCAATACTGCATACAAGGGAATCCAAACATATTTGTTGGAGATGAAAATCATCACCGAATCGAGCGCATCAGAATGGGCTTCGTTGATTAATTTAAAAACAGATTCATCCCAACTAGGAAACATAGCTTAAAATTTAAATACCTCTCTTACCCGCGCTAAGGTCGATGCTGCGATAGGTTTTACTTTCTTTTCTCCAATTTCAAGTTTTTCCTCAATCAGTGTTGGGTTATTCATGTAGTAATCAAATTTCTCGCGCGCTTCTTTGAAATATTCGAGCATTAAGCCATGTAAAGCCTGTTTAGCATGACCATACCCATAACCGCCGGCAATGTAGTTTTGACGCATTTCTTCGGTTTGTTCAGGAGTCGCAATGAGTTGGTATAATTTGAACGTGATGTCAGTCTCGGGATTTTTGGGGTCTTCTAAGGGGGTTGAATCCGATTCGATTTTTTTGATTTGCTTCAATAAATCTTTTTCTGGTAAGAAAATATCAATGTAGTTATTGAGCGATTTACTCATTTTATTGCCATCGATGCCAGGTATCGTCATGACAGATTCATTAATAAATGCTTCAGGAATAACGAAAATATCTTTTTCTGCCATCCGGTTGAAAGCACCTGCCATATCACGGGTCATCTCAATGTGTTGGCGTTGATCTTTGCCAACAGGTATCAATTCTGCATCATACAATACAATATCTGCGGCTTGCAATACGGGATAGGTAAACAATCCTGCATTGACATTCGCCATTTGTGAGGATTTGTCTTTAAAGCTATGTGCATTCGCAAGCATAGGATAAGGGGTAACACAATTAAGGTACCACATGATTTCGGTATGATAGCTTGCCAATTTTGATTGACGGTAGAAAAAATTCTTTTCTGTATCAAACCCAAAGGCCAACCAAGCTGCAGCAATGGATAAGGTATTTGCGCGAATTTGCTCCCCATCTCGAAGGCTCGTCAACGTATGTAAATCTGCGATAAATAGGAAAGATTCGTTACCAGGCTTTTTTGAAAGTTCGATAGCAGGCATGATCGCCCCTAAGATATTCCCTAGATGAGGTTTTCCCGATGATTGGATACCAGTTAAAATGCGCATAAATCAATTAAAAATTTTACAAAAATCACGAAATTCATTCAAATCTCCCAATATATTTTTTGTCATCAAATTGTGTTATTAACACATCGGCTTTTTACTAAATTTTCGCTAATTTCGTTTACCTAAAATTTATCGATTTTACATGTCCATCTCCCCTGGTCTATTACCTTTTTTGTCTGATTTGAAAGCGAATAATTCGAGGGAATGGTTTGCGGCTAATAAAGGTGTTTACGATCTTGAAAAAGGGAAATTTGACAAATTAATCGAGCAGTTGATTCTTTCTTACAGCGAATTTGAAAATATGGTGGGGGTTGAACGCAAGCATTGCTCCTATCGAATATACCGAGATGTCCGTTTTTCCAAAAACAAAGATCCTTACAAGACCTGGTTTTCAGCAAGTTTTTCAGAAGGTGGTCGTCGTTCTGGTTTCATGGATTATTACTTGCACATTGAACCAGGAGGCAAATCGTTTTTAGGAGGCGGTATGTATAACCCAAGTCCCGAACAAATGGCTAAATATCGCCAGGAGGTTGATTATAACGGTGCCGCTTTACGTAAGATTGTCGAAGCACCTCTATTCGCAGCTACATTTGGAACTGCGGAAGGCGAAATGCTTCAAAAGGTTCCCAAAGGTTTTGATCCTTCACCGGAGGATGCTCCTTATTTGCGTCGAAAGCAATTGTTTTATTGGAAGCATTATACAGATAAGCAGCTAATACAAGATGATTTCATTGAGCAGCTAATGCATGATTCGAAGGTAATAAAGCCTTTTCTGGATTTTTTGAATACCACTTTTTTTGATAAAGAACCTTTTTAATTCCATTTGATATATGCAATTCTCGCATTTACATAATCACTCGCAGTTTTCATTATTGGATGGCGCATCGAAAATATCGTCGATGTTCAAAAAGGCGAAGGCAGATAACATGCCGGCAGTAGCAATTACCGACCATGGTAATATGTTTGGGGTATTTCAATTTGTTGCTGAAGCAGGGAAACAAGGGGTAAAACCCATTGTAGGTTGTGAGTTTTATTTGGTTGCTGACCGACATAAGCAGGCATTTACAAAAGAACAAAAGGATAAGCGTTTCCATCAATTGTTTCTAGCTAAGAATCCGGAAGGATATCAAAACTTAGTTAAGCTTTGTTCTTTGGGATTTATGGAGGGTATGTATTCCAAATACCCGCGTATCGATAAAGAACTTGTCTTAAAATACCATAAGGGTCTTATAGCAACAACTTGTTGTTTAGGTGCTTCTGTACCTCAGGCGATTCTTCGTTCTGGCGAGGAAGAAGCTGAAAAGGAGTTTAAGTGGTGGTTGGATCTATTTGGCGAAGATTATTACATCGAAGTACAGAATCACCATATCCCTGAGCAACAGACAGTTAACGAGGTGTTGTTAAAGTTTGCAAAGAAGTATAACGTCAAGGTGATTGCATCCAATGATAGCCATTATTTGGATCAAAAGGATGCCAATGCGCATGATATTCTTTTATGTATCAATACGGGCGAAAAGCAGGCCACTCCTACTTACAAAGACATTGACGATGGATCGGAGATGAAAGGTAAACGGTTTGCCTTTTACAATGATCAGTTTTATTTCAAGACCACGGAAGAAATGACCAAATTATGGTCACACGTTCCCGAGGCCATCGATAATACGAATGAGATTGTAGGTAAGGTCGAAACCTTGAAATTGACCAAGGATGTGATGTTGCCCAATTTTCAGATTCCAACGAATTTTCAATCGCAGGATGATTATTTGGAACACCTGACCATGGAGGGGGCGAAAAAACGCTATGTTGATATTGATCAAGTAGTGGAAGAACGTATACGTTTTGAATTATATACGATTCGGACGATGGGTTTTGCTGGTTACTTCTTAATTGTAGCTGATTTTATTCAAGCAGGACGTGACTTAGGTGTGTATGTAGGGCCTGGTCGGGGATCAGCCGCAGGTTCTGTGGTCGCCTATTGTCTAGGAATTACCAATATTGATCCGATTAAATACAATCTCCTTTTTGAGCGTTTCTTGAATCCGGATCGGAAGTCATTGCCCGATATTGATACGGACTTTGATGATGAAGGCCGACAAAAAGTAATCGATTACGTCGTAGACAAATACGGAAAGAATCAAGTAGCGCACATTGCGACCTATGGTACAATGGCTGCTAAGATGTCCATTAAGGACGTGGCGCGTGTATTGGATTTACCTTTGTCTGAATCCAATGCCTTAGCTAAATTGGTTCCTGAAAAGCCGAAAATCACCTTGGAGCGTATTTTTAATGCGCCTTTGAATGGTGATAAAAGTTTAGCCGATAAGGAAGGTTTAAATCCTGAGGAGATCGAGCAAGTTAAGCAGTTGCGTCAAATTAAAGAATCAGGAGGCCTTCCTGCAACGGTCATTGAAAATGCGTTGGTTTTGGAAGGTTCTGTTCGCGGAACAGGTATTCACGCCGCAGGTATCATCATCGCTCCTTCTGATTTAACAGATATTTTGCCGGTTGCAGCTTCTAAAGATGTGGCATTGCTTATCACGCAATACGATGGTTCTGTGATTGAGAACGCGGGTGTGATCAAGATGGACTTTTTGGGTTTAAAGACCCTTTCCATTTTAAAGGAAGCCGTTCGATTAATCAAGCAAAATCATGGTGTAACAATTGTATTAGACGATTTGCCTTTAGATGATAAAGCAACTTTTGAATTATACCAACGAGCCGAGACGAATGGAACATTCCAATTTGAATCTCCGGGTATGCAAAAACATTTACGTGATTTAAAGCCCGATCAATTCTCGGATTTAATTGCCATGAATGCCTTGTTCCGTCCAGGACCTATGGTTTATATCCCGAATTACATTGCCAGAAAGCACGGTCGGGAAGCTATCGAATACGACTTACCTGAAATGGAGGAGTATTTGAATGATACCTATGGGATTACGGTTTACCAGGAGCAGGTGATGTTGCTTTCGCAGAAATTGGCGAATTTCTCTAAAGGAGATGCCGATGTACTTCGCAAGGCGATGGGTAAGAAAGATAAGGCCACGATTGATAAGATGAAGGGCAAGTTCATGGAAGGTGGACAAGCGAATAATCACCCTGCACCTAAATTAGAAAAGATTTGGACCGACTGGGAAGCCTTTGCTCAATATGCTTTTAATAAATCGCACTCCACATGTTATGGATTAGTAGCCTATCAAACGGGTTATTTGAAGGCAAATTATCCTTCTGAATTCATGGCGGCGGTACTTTCGAATTCCCTAGGGAATATTGAGAAGATTACGTTCTTCATGGATGAGTGTAAGCGCATGGGAATACCGTTATTGGTTCCTGATGTGAATGAATCGTCTCGTTCCTTTGCGGTCAATAAAAAAGGGCACATTCGTTTTGGATTAGGCGCTATTAAAGGTGTAGGTGAAGCTGCCGTTGATGCGATCGTAGAAGAACGCACAAAAAATGGGGAGTATAAGGATATCTATGATTTTGTTTCACGTGTTAATGTACGCCAAGTAAATAAACGAAGCATGGAATCTTTGGCACTGGCTGGTGCTTTTGATTGTTTTGAGGAAGTACAGCGTTCGCATTATTTCTCCATGGATGATGGCACGACGTTTATTGATAAAATTGTTCGGTATGCTTCTCGCATGGCAGAATTGAAGGCGGAAGCGACGCAGTCATTGTTTGGTGATTTAGGGGCTGGTACAGGAAATGACATAGCGAAGCCGCGTTTGCCCGTTTCGGAAACTTGGTCTGTTATGGAGCAATTGAAGAACGAGAAGGAGGTTGTGGGTGTCTACATTTCGGGTCACCCGTTGGATGAATATAAAGTGGAGATTCAAAACTTCACCAATTCAACGGTATCGCAATTAGATTCTAAGCCGGGTGCTGTTCAATCCGTAGCTGGAATTGTTACGAAAATGAATGTGCGGACATCTGCTAATGGAAACCAATTCATGATTTTTACTTTGGAAGATTATTCAGGTAATTATGAATTCGCGCTATTTGGCAAAGATTACATTGAGTTTGAACGATTTATTGGTCAGGATCGAATGTTGTTTTTGCAGGGTTCTTACCAACAAAAAAACCGTTATATGGAGCAGATGGTCTTCAAGATTCAATCCATAGAACTGCTTTCGGAGGTATTGGAAGAACGGACAAAAGAAATGAAACTATCCCTTCATTTAAAACATTTGACTCCGGCCTTGATGGATAATTTATATGATGTATTGGAGCGAAACAAAGGAAACAAGAAATTAGTTATTGAGGTGTTTGATGAAGAAGAGAAATTGCAAATGGATTTTTTATCTCGGAAAATGCAGATAAGAATTGGTAAGGGCTTAATTTCTGATTTAGTTGACCTAGAAAAAGTAGGATTTCGACTAATTTCATAAATAATTTGTCGGGAACTTATTCTTATCCTTGAATTGTTATAATTTTGAATTTTAAAATAAACTAGAAAATGGGAAAATATGTAGAGGCAACGGATGCCAACTTTCAAGAATTAATTAGTGGACCAACACCTGTATTAGTCGATTTTTGGGCTGAATGGTGTGGACCTTGTAAAATGATCGGACCGATCGTAGAGGAGTTAGCAGGAGATGTAGAAGGTCAAGCGGTGGTTGCGAAAATGAATGTAGATGCTAATTCGGCTGTGCCAGCTTCTTTGGGAATTCGTTCGATTCCAACCTTGATGGTATTTAAGAATGGCGAAATGGTTGAGCGTTTAGTGGGTGGAAATATTCCTAAATCTGTTTTGGCAGAAACCTTATTAAAGCATGCTTAATTAGTTATTGTAGACTTTGTCCATGGCTTGTAACAAAATGTTGCAAGCCATTTTTATTTCATCTAGTGTGATCACCAAGGGTGGCGCAATGCGTAAGGAATTATCGCAAAATAGAAACCAATCTGTGATTAGGCCGTTTTGAATACAAGTATCTATCACAGCTTTCACCGTTTTGAAATCTTGCATTTCAACGGCAATCATGAGCCCTACCCCTCTAAATTCCTTAATGATGGGGTGAATTAATAATGACTTGAATAATTCGTGCTTTTCTTCAATTTGATCAAGAAGTTGATTTTTTTGAATGTAGTTTATTGTAGCAAACGAAGCGGCACATGACACAGGATGTCCGCCAAAAGTGGTAATATGTCCCAGTACAGGTGCATATGACAGGGTTTGCATCACGGATTCGTTGGCCATAAAAGCACCAATGGGCATCCCCCCTCCCATTCCTTTAGCACTCAGGAGAATATCTGGGATGATATCCATGGCTTGAAATGCCCAAAAAGTACCTGTTCTACCAAATCCGGTTTGGATTTCGTCGAGTATTAATAAGCATCCCACTTCGGTACAACGCGCTCTTAGTGCTTGAAAATAAGCCTTCGAGGCTGAACGGACACCGGCTTCCCCTCCGACTATTTCAATAAAAATGGCTGCGGTTTTTTGTGTAATTTTTTGCAAATCAGCTATGCTACCATGTTGTATATGTCTTACATCCGGTAATAGTGGGCGGAAGCTATTTTTGAATTGTTCGTCTCCCGCGAGTGATAATGCTCCTTGTGTTGCGCCGTGATAAGCGTTATGGCAGGCGATGATTTCTCGTCGATTCGTATAGCGTTTGGCTAATTTCATGGCACCTTCTACCGCCTCAGTACCTGAGTTTGTAAAATATACCTGATTTAATGTATTTGTAGCCGTAGACTTTACTAAGGCTTCTGCTAATAATACTTGCGGGCTTTGAATGTATTCGCCGTAGACCATTAAATGCATGTATTGGTCTAATTGATCTTTAATGGCTTGCACAACTTCTGGATTTCGATGTCCAACGTTTGACACGGCAATACCTGAAATAAGATCAATGTATTTCTTATCGGCAATATCTGTTAAATAGATGTGTTCCGCCGATTTAATTTCCAATGCTAAAGGTGCATCAGAAGTAGGTGCCATGTGTTTCTGGAAGAGTTGTCGGTGCGTAAATCCCATAATTCCTCAAATTTACTGCCTTTTATTAAATTATCAGTTTTTAACATGGTGTATTACGATAATCTTCGAATCTTGCGGCATGAAGCAACTGTTACTCCTATTATTACTTCCTGTGACTATATTTGGTCAATCCATTCAAGGAAAGGTGATTGATTCGCGGAATGATGCTTTGGCATTCACTTCAATTTGGATCGAAAATACAAATCAAGGTACCTTAGCCAATGAAGATGGTGTATTTGATATTCGGATAAAGTCAGGAAAAAACAAATTGGTTTTTCGTCATGTGGGTTATGCACCCAAGGTCATAGAGCTTGATTTAGCTTTAGATGAGAAGAAACGAGATTTTGTTGTCGTGATGCAAGAGCAGGCGGTATCGTTAGAGGAAGTTAATATTCGTGCATTGAAGGAGGATCCAGCTATCGGTATCATGCGTCGGATGATTTCAATGGCTCCATTTCATTTGAAAGAGCTTAATGCATATCAAGCAAAAGCCTATGTAAAAGGTGGAGGTAAGATAACGTCAATAACAAAATTGGCTGATTTGGCTTTTGGAAAACAACTCGAAAAAGACGCTGGTATTAAGGTTGGGAGAACGTATGTGCTGGAAGGTGTAAACTTAGTTGAATACAAAAGACCCAATCAAGTGAAAGAAAGGGTTATTTCGAATCGGAGTAATTTACCCTTGGCCATGAAAACGGCTGATGCACCTAATTTGCGTGCTACGCAGACTAATTTTTATCAAGCTAAGGTTTGGGGGGCTTTGATCTCTCCTATTTCATCTCAGGCATTTCAATTCTATCACTTTAGTTTTTTGGGAAGTTTTACACAGGCTGGTAAAACGGTGAGTAAAATTCAAGTGCGTCCCAAGTCATTTTCTGTGGATCTATTTGATGGCGAATTATTGGTCGTGGAGGATACCTGGAGTATTTATTCATTACGTCTTCATTTTAAAAATTCAAATGGGAATTATACTTTAAGTCAGCAAAATGCTGAATTTCAAGGTGTTTGGATGCCAATTAGTTATGAAATGCGTGCAAACATGCAGGCCTTGGGTTTAGGTTTTAGCATCAATTATGTGACTCAGATAAAGTCTTATCAAATTCAAGTTAATCCGGCATTTTTGGTAAAGCCTCAAATTATTGAAGAGCGCTTGGATAAATCCTTAGCCAAAGAGATAGACAGAACACCCTTAAAAGACGCTAAGAAAGCTTTAGGAGGAGAAATTACACGCAAGAAATTAAAACGCGCATTAAACAAAATAGCCAAAGAAGAGAAAAAAGTAGACACATTAAAGCAGGAAGGATTCAGTAGCGTATATGAAATGAAAGTTGATTCGCTTGCCGATAAGAAATCAGATGACTTTTGGAACGAGGCTAGAGAAGTTCCATTAACAGAAGCGGAAATTAAAGGTTTTAAAGAAGCGGATAGTTTATATGTTTTTGAAAGGGCTAAAATGGCTAAGGATTCATTGAGTTCTCTTCCCAAATTCAATATAGCTCATTTGTTTTTTGGAAAACGTTATAATTATGAAAAGAATGGTGTCGGAAATTCGTTAACACTCAACATGTTTGGAGGAGGTTTTACACCTGTAGATGGATTTTACTTAAATCGTGATTTAAGCTTTAACCATCAGCAATCAGAGACAGATTATATACGAATAGGAGTAAATGCCCGATATGCATTTGCTCGAAATAAGCTGAATGGGGATTTATTCATGGAACGAAAATTTTCGGGTGGTCGCAAACTCGTAAATTTTAGTCTAGGTTCTCAAGTGGTGAATTTCAGCGCAGCTAAAACGATGCCATTGAATTTAAATTCAAGTACGGCGCTATTTAATTCTACCAGTTATTTGCGTTTTTATGAAAATCAATTTGTTCGATTATCATATAAATATCAAATAAGGGCTCCTTGGCAACTTACAGGGGAGTTAGAGTATCGACAAAGAAACGCTTTAGCGAATGTGGTGGAACACGGTTGGTATCAACAAGATAAGCGATTCAGTCCTAATTATCCTATCTCTTCAGAGCTAGAAGACACCCGTTTTAATCGGCATGACCAATGGAGTTTAGGAATGCGAATTGTTTGGCAACCGGGAGCAACATGGCGTTTAGTTAATCAAGTAAGACGTTTAAATCAACCAATCAATCCTTTAAAGGTACAGTTGGAGTCTCAATTTGTAATAGGATCTAATGGTTTTTCAAAAGTTGGATTGCAAGTTGACCATACAATTAATTTAAATCGTTTGGGAAGTTTGGCGTATCAAGTTCGATTTGAAGATTATTTTGTTAAGCCACAGTATTTTATGGACTTTACGCATTTTAATGGGAATGAGATTACAATTATTTCGAGTTTGCCTTTTGGTTTTAGTGCCTTGCCTATGTATCAATTTAGTACAGCTGAACGCTCATTGGTTTTTCACGCGAAATGGAGCCCTCGTAAATTTATTTATACGCAAAGCCAGTGGTTTTATTTATATGGTATCCGAGAGCACTTACGTTTTAGTGGATTGAATAAAGGAGAAATGAATTTGCAAAACGGGTATTTCGAATTCGCCTATGGTCTACGGGGTATTTTTAAAGCATTTGGCTTAGAAGTAGCCAAGCCGGTAGGAAATTGGGTGCCATCCAAGTGGAAAGTTTCGTTAACCATGCCATTTTAGTTGGAATTCTGCCTCAAATCCCCTTAATTGTGCTAAATTTTTATGAAATAATCTAAATCTTTATTTATGAATCAAATTGTTTACTTAGTGCCTGCTTTTGGTATAGTAGGATTGCTGTATACAGCATGGAAATTTAGTTGGGTATCTAAACAAGATGCAGGAAATGACAAGATGCAGGAACTATCAGGTTACATTGCTGACGGTGCGATTGCGTTTTTAAAAGCAGAATGGAAAATATTAACCTATTTTGCTATTCCTACAGCTATCTTATTAGCTTGGTTAGGTACTCAAACAGGAACAGCAGAAAATCCAATTCATTCTTCACCATTAATTGCTGTAGCTTTTTTAATTGGAGCGATTTTTTCTGCGACAGCAGGTTATATCGGAATGATTGTTGCTACTAAGGCAAATGTTCGTACAGCAGAAGCGGCAAGAACTTCTTTGGCAAAAGCTTTGAACGTTTCCTTTACGGGTGGTTCTGTTATGGGTATGGGAGTTGCGGGTTTAGCAATTTTAGGTCTTGGAGGATTGTTCATCGCATTTTATCAGATTTTTGCACAAGGTCAAGCCTTGACATCTGTCGAGATGAAAACAGCGATCGAAGTATTGGCTGGGTTCTCATTAGGAGCTGAATCAATTGCATTATTCGCACGTGTTGGTGGAGGTATCTATACGAAAGCCGCTGACGTTGGAGCAGATTTAGTTGGTAAAGTAGAAGCTGGTATCCCAGAAGATGATGTTCGTAATCCAGCAACAATCGCGGATAACGTAGGTGACAACGTTGGTGACGTAGCAGGTATGGGTGCCGATTTATTTGGATCTTATGTTGCTACGATTCTTGCAACAATGGTATTAGGTCAGGAAATTGCTGTTACTGATAATTATGGTGGATTCTCCCCTGTTTTATTACCGATGTTAATTGCAGGAGTTGGTTTAATTGCATCCTTGGTATCTACTTTCTTCGTACGTATTTCGAAAGAAACAGATTCTGTTCAGAACGCTTTGAATTTAGGAAACTATACATCGATTGCAATTACGTTTGTAACTTCTTATTTCTTGGTTACGAATATCTTGCCAGAAAGCCTAACACTTCGTGGAACTACATTTTCAGCGATGGATGTGTTTTATGCGATTATTGTAGGTTTGGTTGTTGGTACGTTAATGTCCATCATTACCGAATATTACACAGCAATGGGTAAGCGTCCTGTGGATTCAATTGTACAAAAATCGGGTACAGGTCATGCAACCAATATCATTGGTGGATTAGCTGTTGGGATGGAATCAACTGTATTGCCAATTTTGGTATTAGCTGCTGGTATTATCGCATCGTATCATTTTGCTGGTATTTATGGTGTTTCGATTGCTGCTGCAGGTATGATGGCAACAACTGCTATGCAATTAGCGATTGACGCGTTTGGTCCTATCGCTGATAATGCAGGTGGTATTGCTGAGATGTCACAATTGCCTTCTGAGGTTCGTGATCGTACTGATAATTTGGATGCAGTTGGGAATACAACAGCGGCTACAGGCAAAGGATTTGCGATAGCCTCGGCAGCATTAACTTCTTTAGCATTGTTTGCAGCATTCGTAGGAATTGCAGGTATTGATGCAATTGATATTTATAAAGCAGATGTATTAGCAGGTTTATTTGTAGGTGGAATGATTCCATTTATTTTCTCTGCATTGTGTATTTCTGCTGTAGGTAAAGCTGCTATGGAGATGGTGAACGAAGTTCGTCGTCAATTCCGTGAAATTCCAGGAATCATGGAATATAAAGCTAAGCCAGAATATGAAAAATGTGTCGCTATTTCGACCGAAGCGTCAATTCGTCAAATGATACTTCCAGGTGCTATCGCATTAACAGTCCCAGTGATTGTTGGCTTTACGATGGGACCAGAAGTATTAGGTGGCTTGTTAGCTGGTGTAACCGTATCAGGCGTATTAATGGGTATTTTCCAGTCGAATGCTGGTGGTGCTTGGGATAACGCTAAGAAATCATTTGAGAAAGGTGTATTGATCGACGGTCAAACATTCAAGAAAGGTTCAGAGCCACACAAAGCTGCTGTCACTGGAGATACTGTAGGAGATCCATTCAAAGATACCTCGGGTCCTTCGATGAACATCTTGATTAAATTAATGTCAATCGTATCATTGGTTATCGCACCTTACATTCACGTGGGTCCTAAAGCTTCACACGCAAGTGTAAAAGCACCAGCACCTATCGTGAAGATGGTTGCAAAGCGTTAATAGAGTAGAGCGCTTCTTTGTGAATCGCTTACGATAAAAAAAGCCATCCGTCTATTGTCGGATGGCTTTTTTAGTTACATAAGAATTTACGATTATTTAAATTGTTTCGCATCGTTAAATCATTAAGCGGGATATCAACCTTGATAATGATCTAACATAAAAAAAGCCATCCGTCTATTGTCGGATGGCTTTTTTAGTTCCATAAGAATTTACTATCATTTAAATTGTTTCGAATCGTTAAATCATTAAGCGGGATGTCAACCTTGATAATGATCTACCATAAAAAAAGCCATTCGTCATAGACGGATGGCTTTTTTAGTTCTATCAGAAATTCCTCAAGAAAGCTTAAGCAGTTAATTTACCTCTTAATGCTCTTGGGATATCAATTGTTGCAACTGGGTTAGAAGCTGGGTTCAAGATTTCGCAACCTTCAACTTTCAACTTGTTAACTTTTACAGTTTGACCTAAATCAAGGCCCGAGATATCAGCAGTAACAAAATCAGGAATGTTAGCTACTAAACCACGTAAGGATACTTTACGTAATTTTTGTACCATTTTACCCCCTTTGATAACGCCTGGAGAGTTACCAATGATTTTTACAGGAACGTCAATTTTGATAGGTTTTTCAGCAGTGATTTCTAAGAAATCAACGTGAAGAATCATTTCATTTACTGGGTGGTATTGAGCATCTTGCAAGATTGCACGGTGAATATCACCTTCAATGTTCAATTCTACTTCGTAAACATCTGCAGAATATAATAATTCGCGGAACAAGATCATTGGAACAGCGAAATGCAATTGCTCTTTACCACCATATAATACACATGGAGCTAGTGCTTCTGCACGTAAATCTTTTGAACCTTTTGTACCTAGTGTAGCGCGCTTATACCCTACGATTTCTAACTTTTTCATTTTGTGTTTGTTAGTGTTTCCAGTCTTTCGCTCGAGGGCTATCCCCTGAAAACGGTTGAAATTAATATTTAATAAATAATGAACTGATAGACTCGTGATCACGGATACGTCCGATTGCTTTTGCAAATAGCTCAGCTACGGAAAGTACCTTAATTTTGTCGCATGTATGTTTTTGTGGAATCGTGTCAGTTACCAATAATTCTGTTAAAACAGAATTAGAAATGTTTTCATACGCTTTTCCAGACAAAACAGGGTGAGTTACCACCGCGCGAACTGAATTTGCACCCTTGTCCATTAATAATTGAGCGGCTTTGCATAAAGTACCACCGGTATCAATTAAGTCATCGACTAAGACTACATCTGCCCCTTTCACATCACCAATTAATTGCATCGAAGCAATCTCATTAGCACGTTTCCGGTGCTTATCGCAAATAACCATCTCCGCATTGAAGAATTTGGCCATGTTACGTGTACGTACTACGCCTCCCACATCGGGTGAAGCGAAGACGATATTTTGTAAATTCAACGATTTCAAATAAGGAACAAAAATGGCATTTCCTTCCAAGTGATCTACTGGGAAATCCATAAACCCCTGAATCTGACCTGCATGTAGATCGATCGTCATTAAACGATCGGCACCTGCAGCTGTTAATAAATTGCCAATTAATTTTGCCCCAATTCCAACCCGCGGACGATCTTTACGATCTTGACGAGAATAACCGAAATATGGAATAACTGCAGTCACATAATGTGCTGAAGCTCTTCTTGCCGCATCAATCATCAATAACAATTCCATCAAGTTATCTGCTGTAGGAAAAGTAGATTGAATGATAAATACATCGCAGCCGCGTACTGACTCATCAAAACTAGGTGACATTTCACCATCTGAGAATCGTAATGTAGTAACAGCTCCTAAATCCTTGCCATAATACTTGGCAATTTCCTTTGCTAGGTAATTAGATGCTGAACCTGAGAAAATTTTAACTGCGTTAATCGCTGCCATGGTTAATTTTTAAAGGGCTTAATTATAAAAATTAAGGCGCAAAATTAGACATTTTACGCCTTAAATCAAATCTATTTTACAGATGCACGAATAATGTTCAACGCTCCACCGGCTTTGAACCATTCAATTTGTTGCGCATTGTAGGTATGATTCACAGCAAAACTGTCTTTTGAACCATCGGCATGTACCAATTCAATCGTTAATGATTTCTCCGGTGCAAATGAACCTAAGCCAACTATATTAATGCTGTCATTCTCTTGAATCTTGTCATAATCAGCTTCATTGGCAAATGTTAATGCCAACATACCTTGTTTCTTCAAGTTGGTTTCGTGAATACGAGCAAAAGATTTTACTAAAACGGCACGAACACCTAAGTGACGTGGTTCCATCGCTGCGTGCTCACGTGATGAGCCTTCACCGTAGTTTGTATCTCCTACGACGATTGTACCGATACCCGCCGCTTTGTAAGCACGTTGTGTTGCTGGTACAGCGCCATATTCGCCTGTCAATTGGTTCTTAACGTTGTCTGTTTTCTCGTTGAAGAAATTGACTGCGCCAATTAACATGTTGTTTGATATATTATCTAAGTGACCACGGTATTTCAACCAAGGACCAGCCATCGAGATATGATCCGTCGTACATTTTCCTTTTGCTTTGATCAATAATTTCAAGCCAGTTAAGTCGGTACCTTCCCAAGCAGCAAATGGATCTAATAATTGCAAACGATCCGAAGTTGCAGAAACCTTCACTTGAACACCCGAACCATCAGCTGCAGGAGCTTGATAGCCAGCATCTTCAGCAGCGAAGCCTAATTTTGGTAATTCATCTCCTGAAGGTGCATCTAATTTAACTTGCTCACCTTTTTCGTTTGTCAAGGTGTCAGTTAATGGATTAAATGTTAAATCACCCGCAATCGCTAAAGCAGTAACCATTTCTGGTGAAGCTACAAAGGCAAATGTGTTCGGATTTCCATCCGCACGTTTTACCAAGTTTCTAGTAAATGAATGTACGATTGTGTTTTTCTCTGCTTTTTCCGCTCCTGGGCGTGCCCATTGTCCGATACAAGGTCCACAAGCATTTGAGAATACGGTAGCGCCAATCGTATCAAAGGTATCAATGAATCCATCACGCTCAATTGTGTAACGAACTAACTCTGAGCCCGGAGTGATTGTGAATTGTGCTTTGGTTTTTAAACCTTTGGTCGCAACTTGTTTGGCTAAGGATGCCGCACGTGCGATATCTTCGTATGATGAGTTTGTACATGAACCAATTAAACCAACTTCAATTTTAGTAGGCCAGCCGTTCTTCTCAGCCATTTCTTTCATTTTAGAAATAGGCGTAGCTAAATCGGGTGTGAATGGACCATTCAAATAAGGTTCTAATGTATCTAAATCGATTTCAATTACTTGATCGAAATATTTCTCTGGATTTGCATACACTTCTGGGTCAGCTGTCAAGTGCTCACGAACTTGATCTGCCATCGCAGCAACGTCAGCACGGCCAGTCGATTTCAAATAACGAGCCATGGAGTCATCGTAACCGAATGTTGATGTCGTTGCACCAATTTCAGCACCCATGTTACAAATAGTTCCTTTACCTGTACAAGACATTGAAGTAGCTCCTTCACCAAAGTATTCTACCACGCAACCTGTACCCCCTTTAACGGTCAAAATTCCCGCTACTTTCAAGATTACATCCTTAGGTGCTGTCCAACCGTTTAGTTTACCTGTTAATTTAACACCGATCAATTTAGGGAATTTTAGTTCCCAAGCTAGTCCCGCCATAACGTCACATGCATCCGCACCACCAACGCCAATCGCGATCATACCTAAACCACCAGCATTAACCGTGTGAGAGTCAGTACCAATCATCATTCCGCCTGGGAAAGCATAATTTTCCAAAACTACTTGGTGAATAATACCCGCACCTGGTTTCCAGAATCCGATACCGTATTTATCTGAAACCGATGACAAGAAATCGTATACTTCTTTATTTTTATCTACAGCTACTGCTAAATCCGTTGTTGAAGCAACTTTTGCCTCAATCAAGTGATCACAATGAACAGTTGAAGGAACAGCTACCTGTGGACGACCTGCCTGCATAAATTGCAACAATGCCATTTGTGCCGTTGCATCTTGCATCGCTACACGGTCCGGTGCGAAATCTACATAAGAGTTTCCACGCGCATAAGCAGTAGAAGGAGTTCCTTCCCATAAATGGCTATAAAGGATTTTTTCAGTTAACGTAAGCGGCTTACCAGTTAATGCACGAGCTGCTGCGATGCGAGCCGGCATTCTTTCGTAAACTGCTTTAATCATTTCAATGTCAAAGGCCATGTTAATAATTTTTATATAAGAAATTGCTCGCAAAATTAATAGATTCGCTTGAAAATTGCCAATTTTGAAGGCTATGATTTCCAGGCAACAATAATTTATTGAAATTTGGCAATCCTTTCCCTGTTAAATAATGTTTTTGGCTACTTTGATGGCCGATTAAGTCTATTCAATTTGAAAGTTATTCATCAACTGTTTTTCATTACTCTCTTGTTTACGTCGCATTCTTTGTGGCCACAAATGAATGATTTTCAAGCGGTTGTTGATCTCGCCATATCAAAAGCTCCCAATCATGCGGCGCAAATAAGACACATGCAATTTGATGTGGAAATTACAGAAAAGGGCCGTTTTGATCAGTTCCCGTATCTAGGTAAACAACGTCTTCAAAAATTAGAAGGAATTAAGATCGGCCAATGGTACGGCAAACAAACGAATTTGCATGTTTATTTGGGAGCGATGAACCAAATGATTCATCATGTTAAGTCTGTTCAAGGTAATCAAATTAAGTTCCCTCGCCCTACCCTATTTTTCTGGTCTGATTTTTATCAAGATTTTGTTGGAACTCAATGTGTTTCCCCCTTAAATTTTCACGCAAGAAGTTATTATCAATTTACATTTAAACAGTCGTTTCAATTACAGGGCCAAGCGGTCTATCAATTCACAATTACGCCGAAAATGAAAGCTGATCGCTTGTTCTCGGGTATTCTAACCTTAAGTCAAGAAGGAATGTTCGTGGGTTTCCATGGAACGGTTGAATCTGATGCAATTGATTATCACATTCATGTCCAAAATCAATACAAATTTGAAAGCTGGCTGCCACTATCCGCAAATTTTAATGTAAAAGGTGGTGTTTTAGGTGTAACTGGCGAATACGAAATTCAAGAAAATGTGCAAGGAGAGATTCAATTTTGGCAACCCCGTGTACAAGATTTCGAAAACTCGAAGGATATAAAAGAGGTTCTCAATATTTCAGATCGTGCTTTTGATGAAACGTATGTCAGTCAATTATTAGCCAATCTACACCAAGGTTTAATTCGAAAATGGAAACAGAGGCCTCAATCTGCTCTCCAAACAGTTGATTCTGTAAAAGTTGAACCCTTCCAACAAAAACAGTTTCTAAATAAAGAATTCTTTCCTGCTCCTATAGACTCGTCGAGTATTGCTCATTTCGATACTGTACGTAGGAGCCCATTTAGGTTAGACCAATTAATTTTTAGTAAATCTTTTTATTTTGGTAAAAAAAGAACCGACTTCTATCCATTTGAAATATACTATAAGTCACCTGTATTTGATTCTAACTTTAATACGGTTGAAGGTTTTGTGTCGAATGCAGCTTTGGTTTTTCGGAGACGTTGGGCTCGTTATCGCATGTTAGAAGCAGAGGTTTTAGGCCGACGTTCATTTGGTTTAAATCGGAATACGGGGTATGTAAAGCTTCGGTATAAAACTGAGAATTTTGATATGTCAGCAACACAAGGGGATTACGTTGCTCAATACAATTCGGATAATTCGATATCACCCGAGATGAATTCCTTGTCAACTTTATTGCTGAAAAACAATCAGATGAAGATTTATCGTAAACAATATTGGAATATATCCATGTTAAAGCGATTCTCGGCTCGATTATTTATTAAGGCGTCTGCTGAGTCAGCGTTCAGATCTCAAATGGATAATACGACAGGATATCATTGGGTTAATTATCTGAATCGAACCTTCAGTAGTAATAATCCCACAAATGATGAAAGTTTACAAGCAGGATTTGACAATCACCAAGCCTTCATTACTCAATTTTCGGTAGGATTTAGGCCATTTTTAACTCAATCTTACTTGAACTCGACAAGACAAAGTGATTGGGGATCTTCGCCATTAATTCAAGTCAAATACCGAGCTGGGTGGCCAGATGTTTTTGGCTCAAAGGTAGATTTTCACTTGCTAGAATTTTCATATGTTCAGAACTCGGACCTTTCACCCTGGGTAAAATCTGGCTTTATTTTAAATTCTGGTACTTTTTTCGGTCGATCACCGGAATATTTTCTGGATTACAAACACTTTAATGGAGGCTTAAACTTGATACAGACAGGAGATATGTTGGCTTCACACCGTCTTGTTGGCTATTATCAAAATTTTACTTCTGGTGCCAATCAACGCTTGAATGTCAATCACTATGCCTACAGTACTTCAGGTGCCTATGTAGAAGCATTGTCGCAATTTCAATTTTCGAATTTATGGCTAAAGCCCATTTTGGGTACGAAGAAAGCCTATGTGAAGGAATTACTTATCGCAAATGCGGTTTATCTTCCTAAACAGAATTTGTTTTATCAAGAATTGGGATATGGTTTAGATGGGGTAATTAAGGTCTTACGCTTGGAGGCGATAGCAAACTTCTCTAATGGACAATTTAATTACATAGGCTTCCGAGTTAACATCAATTCACGTATTCGAATAGGTAATATTCCGGAATAATATAATTATTTAGATTTTTTTTGGTGCTTTCGCTTTAATTGTAAACAAATACATTTTAAGCAACTATATTTGAGGTCATTTCAAAAATTTAACCTGAAACATTTATCTGATGGCAAAAAATTTGGTCATAGTTGAGTCCCCCGCAAAAGCAAAAACGATAGAAGGTTATTTGGGTAAGGATTTTATTGTAAAATCTTCTTATGGTCATGTGCGGGATTTACCTACCAAAGGTGATAAGGTCATCGATGTAGATAATGATTTTACCCCTACTTATGTCGTCTCGGCGGACAAGACGCAGGTTATTTCGGAATTAAAGAAATTGGCGAAATCTTGTGAAGAGGTATGGTTAGCGACTGACGACGACCGTGAGGGAGAAGCTATTTCATGGCATTTAAAAGAAGCCTTGAATTTAAAGGATAATACAAAACGGATTGTATTTCGTGAAATTACGAAATCTGCCATTCTAAAGGCTATTGAGCAACCTCGTGCCATTGATATGGATTTGGTGAATGCACAGCAGGCTCGTCGGATTATGGATCGCTTGATTGGATTTGAACTTTCTCCAGTCCTTTGGTCTAAAGTACAAAAAGGACTCTCAGCGGGTCGTGTTCAATCAGTAGCAGTTCGATTAATTGTCGAACGTGAAAAAGAAATTGAGCAACATGCGAGTATCGCAACGTTTAAAGTTAGTGCGCTGTTTGATTTGCCTGGTAAAAAGGTATTAAAAGCAGAATTAGCAAAGAATTTTGCCAAAGAAGGCGATGCGCTTGGGTTTTTGAAAAAATGTGTAGGTGCCACTTTCTCGATTAAGAGTTTAGAAACTAAACCTGCGAAGAAAACTCCTGCCCCTCCATTTACCACTTCTACCTTACAACAGGAAGCATCACGTAAATTAGGTTATGCTGTAGCGACAACCATGTCGATCGCGCAAAAATTATATGAATCAGGTCGCATATCTTACATGCGTACGGATTCAACCATGTTGTCACAAGAAGCACGAGATAAAGCCAAAGCGGCAATCGAATCAAATTATGGTGAGAAATTTCACCATGCGCGTCAATTTAAAACGAAATCCGATAGTGCTCAAGAGGCTCACGAAGCCATCCGTCCTACGGATTTTGGAATGTCTACCCTATCCGGTGATTCAAGAGAGCGTAAATTATATGAATTGATTTGGAAGCGCTCTATCGCATCGCAGATGTCTGATGCTTTATTGGAAAGAACGACGGCACAAATTGAGATTTCGACCACAACAGAAGTATTGGTTGCACAAGGGGAAGTAATCGCTTTTGAAGGTTTTTTAAAGGCTTATTTGGAAGGGAAAGACGACGAGGATGAGGATGAAAACAAAGATATGTTACCTCCTTTGTCGGTGGGTCAAGTTCTCCAATTGGATGAATTAAAGGCACAAGAACGTTTCTCTCGTCCAGCTCCGCGGTATACCGAGGCGAGTCTTGTTAAAGCTTTGGAAGAAAAGGGTATTGGACGTCCGTCAACTTACGCACCAACGATTTCTACGATTATCAAACGTGCTTACGTGGAGAAGGAAGACCGTGCTGGTAAGGAAAGATCATTTCAAACCTGGACCTTAAAGGATGATGAGATTGCGGGTGTGAAGGCTACCGAAATGGTAGGTGCTGAGAAGTCTAAGTTATTCCCTACGCACATTGGTACACTTGTAACAGATTTTCTTATTGAAAATTTTCAAGAAGTTGTCGATTACACATTCACCGCTGAAATGGAGAATGAATTTGACCACATTGCACAAGGAAAATTGCCATGGGTTAAATTAATGAAGGATTTTTATGGTTCATTCCATAAAACTATTGAAGATAGTAAGGGCATTGCACGAAGTTCAGTGGGCGGAGGTCGAGAATTAGGCGTTGACCCTGAAACAGGTAAGAAAATTTCGGTACGTTTAGGGAAGTTTGGACCATTCGTTCAATTGGGCGAATCAGGCGAAGAGGACAAACCAGTATTTGCCAATTTAGCGAAGCACCATTCGATTGCAACTTTGACATTGGAGGATGCGATTGCCTTATTGGCCCGACCGAAATTACCGCGTGAAATCGGAATTTTAGATGATAAACCTGTTGTGATTGGTGCGGGTAAATTAGGCCCCTACATTAAATATGATGGTAAATTTACTAGCCTACCAGAACCGAATGATCCCTTTACAATTGAATTGGATCAGGCTGTTTTGGTGATGCAAGCAGCTCAAAAGGCTGCAGAATCAGCTGGTTTAGGGTATTTTGAAGAGCAATTGATTGAAACAGGAAAAGGTCGTTTTGGTCCTTATGTCAAACACAATGGCAAGTATATTTCCTTGAGTAAAACGGATAATTTAGCCTCATTAACCCAGGAGCGTGCAATTGAGTTGATTTTGGCTAAACGTAATGCAGAAGCTAACAAGATCATTAAGGAATTTGCTGAAAATGCTGCGATCAAGGTCGTAAACGGTATGTATGGTCCTTATATCCAAATTGGAAAACGGAATGTGAAAATTCCGAAAGATCAAGACCCAGCAAGCTTAACATTGGAGGATTGTATCGCTTTAGGTGATGCTGCTCCAGCACCGAAGAAGACAACAAGAAAAAAATAAGATATGAGTCAGATTATTGATGGAAAAATGGTCGCTGAATCCATGAAAGCGTCCATCGCGAAAGAGGTTCAAGATTTAGTTGCATCGGGTAAACGTGCACCCCATTTGGTTGCCATACTTGTGGGTAACAATGGTGCTTCAGAAACCTATGTTGCAAATAAAGTTAAATCTTGTGAGGAATTAGGATTTGCTTCTACCCTGTTGCGTTTTGATCCTTCCATTTCTGAAACTGAATTATTACAGGCGGTGATTGATGTGAATAATAATCCAGAAATGGATGGGTTAATTGTTCAATTACCTTTGCCCAATCACATCAATCCAGACCGTGTCATGGAAACCATTCATCCATCAAAGGATGTTGATGGTTTCCATCCCATTAACATCGGTCGGATGGCCAAAGGGCTTCCAGCCTATATTTCGGCTACGCCTCAAGGTGTATTGGATTTATTAGCTTATTATAACATTGAGACAGCTGGTAAACATTGTGTGGTTGTAGGACGCAGTCAAATTGTTGGATTACCGATGTCTATTTTGATGCAGCGTAATCATCCGCAAGGAAACTGTACGGTAACGTTGACGCATTCACGTACCGCTAATTTAGAGGAGATGTGCCAACAAGCCGATATTATCATTGTGGCTTTGGGTAAGCCGGAGTTTATTACGGCGGCACATGTGAAACCGGGTGCGGTTGTCATCGATGTGGGATTAACACGTGTGGAAGATGCGAGTAAGAAATCAGGATTTGCCTTAAAGGGTGATGTGGATTTCGATTCGGTTTTCCCAATATGTTCTTACATCACCCCAGTACCCAAGGGCGTAGGTCCCATGACCATCGTTTCCCTGATGAAAAACACCTTATTAGCTGCCAAAGGTGTTATCTACCCGAAGAACTAAGACTTATACAAATAGCGATGGAAAACTCCCAATGGGAGTTTTTTGTCGTATTGGTCGTTTAGGTATAATTCGCCCGACTCTGCGGTTTCAGGTACGTTGAAGATACCGTTCACTAGGTTTTCAACCACCAAAGTAGAGAAACCCAAGGAATAGACATTTGTTAACAAAATATGTTCTTTAGGATCTAAAATTTCTTTCACTGAGCGTAACATATCGTCTATTTGCTCCTCTAATACCCATTTTTCGCCGTCTGGTCCCCGGCCGTAAGCAGGTGGATCTAATAAAATCCCTTGGTAGAAATTACCCCTTCTAGCTTCTCTTTTAACAAATTTCAAGGCATCTTCTGCCATCCAACGAATGGAATCCAATTGAGAAACTTCCATGTTTTCTCTTGCCCAAGACAACACAGGTTTCACCGAATCCACATGTGTGACATCGGCTCCCATTTGACGGCAAACTAAGCTAGCACCCCCTGTGTAAGCAAAAAGGTTTAATATCTTAGGTTTGGGATTACTCAATAAAGGAATATTTTTTGCCAAAAACTCCCAGTTGGAAGCCTGTTCTGGAAATAAGCCCACATGTTTAAACGACGATAGGCTGATTTTTAATTTTAAATCTAATTTCTCCGACTGGTATGGGATAAACCATTTGTCGGGTACTCCTTTTTTGATCTCCCAAACGCCACGTTCCGTACTGCCCTTTTCTTTCTTAAAATGAGCGTTAGCCTTAAGTGCCCAAAATTCTTCTGAGAGAGACTTAGACCATAAAGCCTGAGGTTCGGGTCTGCGAACGACAAATTCACCAAACTGCTCTAATTTTTCAAATCCGCCCGAGTCAATTAATTCGTAGCTTTTGCCCCAATTTTGAGGCGTTTCAATGGCAATAGATTGGTGATGATTTGACATTAAGGATTAAATTGAATTTTGTTTAAATAGAAAACAGTACGTTTTCCTTCTGTTTGGTTAATGATATTTTGCGTTCCGTGCGCTAAGAAATAGGTGCCATACCAATAGGTTAAATCGGAATCCGCTGATTTCTTTACACGATCTCCCTCTAAATTGGTTTCAATAGCCAATGTATTTTCAACTTCCTTCGTTCCTTGTTCACTGATGATTTTGGAAACGATTTGATTCTCTCGGCTATAGCTTAAAATTATCTGATCCTGCTGAACAGATGTTTTGATTTTTTGAATGAGCTTTGGTTCCTTCATGTCATGCAAGGAAACACAATGGTCCCACAATAAATTTCCTTGCGCATCTAATTCTGCGATAACGGCATGCGTATAAACCCAGCCATCAAATTGTTGTTGATTGCCGTAGTAATTGTATCCGCGATATCCCCAAGGGCTATAATAGCTGGAAAACGGCGAATACAAACCATAGTTACCATAACCCCATCGGTAAGGATTATACATCATGCTCCAGGGAGAATAAAATCCTCCTAGCGTTGTCATACCGGGAAATAATCCTCCCCCATAGGGACCAAAATTGTTGTACTTATAATCAGGATAAAAAGCTTCAGCTACGACGATGTAGTGATCACCTTTGCGAATGATGTCATGCATCAATAAACGGTAATCTAAACGTAAATCTTCTCCCTTTTCTTCTTTGTCTTTGATCCGTTTGGTTTGACGCTCTAATTGTTTAGGGCTTAAAAAATTAAAGAAATTATTGAATTTAGTAAAACTCGTATAACTAGAATTCGCTAGCTCACCATCTAAAAATGACTGAAAATAGAGTCCTTGTGAACTGGGTCCTTTAGATGAACCAACCGTATTTTTGTGGCCATAGGTACCAACAATGACTTGCAAGGAATCATTTATTTGAGTCGATTTGGCATTCATCATCGCGAACTCATCATTAGGCTTCATTAGTACCTGACTAACTTGATTGCCATCTTCGTCAAATGATTTTAGAATGAGTTGGTAATCTTTCGCCTTTTTACCTACTGAATATGTGACATTGATTTGCTGATAAGCGGTATCTAAATCCATCGATTGAATCTCAGCTTGTCCTTTCACAATTGCTGGAAGAATTCGGGTCTTTTTTTCGATTAGATTGGTAAACAGGATGACTGGTTGTGAATTAACCATTCCAGCAATAAATAATGAGGCATTTAAGGCTTTGAAATTCGAAATTTCAATACGGTCTACGGAAATGATTTGATATTTGTCAACTTTCCCCTTCTCTGTATTTACCCGAAATATGACATATGAATTACTCTTAAAACGGCTAAATAACAAATATAAATCATCCCCGTCGTAGCTATGTGTCACATAATCTTGATTGGAATCAATGGTGGCATTCGCTGACCATTCTTGCTCTAAATTGGTTGAGAATTTACGCAAGTTAAATGCTTGTTTATTTAATTGGCTTAGTAGAATAACTCCTTTCTTGCCAATGGGAATTGTAAAGGTTTCGACTTGATTTGATTCTTGGGAGAATTCAACGCGTTTATTCGTTTGACCATTTACTTGTAAAATGGTCGTATAAACAAAGATTAGAATCAAAAAAGCCTTTTTCATATTATTCGGTTAAACTTAGTATAATATCAAATTCTGCTTTTTGAACGGGCGTTACGGATAATCTTGATTGTTTAATTAAAGCAAGTGAACTTAGTCGATCATCTGCTTTCATCGCTTTAAGCGTAACCGTTTTAGGGAATTTTTTTATGGGTTTAAGTTCTACGACAACCCAACGTGGATCTTCTGTGGTAGGATCCTGATAAAATTCCTTACTAACTTCTGCTAATCCTACTACTTCCATGCCTTCGTTTGAATGGTAAAAAAACACCCAATCGCCCTTTTGCATGGCCTTCATGTTATTTCGCGCTTGATAATTACGCACTCCGTCCCAAACAGATTTCCCTTCTTTAACGAAATCATCCCAAGAATATTTGAATGGTTCTGATTTTACGAGCCAATAATTCATCTTTAAGGGAATTTAGGGAATTTAGAGAAATCGGGTTTGCGCTTTTCTAAGAATGCATTCTTGCCTTCTTTCGCCTCATCCGATAAGTAATACAGTAAGGTAGCGTTTCCGGCTAATTCTTGAATTCCAGCCTGTCCATCTAGCTCTGCATTGAACGCTGACTTCAACATGCGCAAAGCCAAAGGGCTTTTTTCTAGGATTTTCTCACACCATGCTACTGTTGTTGCTTCTAATTCGTCCAAAGGAACGACTTTATTGACTAATCCCATTTGTAAGGCATCTTGTGCATCATATTGATCGCAAAGCAACCAAATCTCTCGAGCCTTCTTTTGGCCTACCACACGCGCTAAATAAGAGGCACCGAAACCACCATCGAAAGATCCTACATTCGGTCCTGTTTGACCAAAACGCGCATTTTCTGCAGCAATGGATAAATCGCAAATGACATGTAATACGTGTCCACCTCCGATGGCCCAACCTGCAACCATGGCAACGACGGGTTTAGGAATCGTTCTAATTTGACGTTGTAAGTCTAATACATTTAAACGAGGCACGAAATCGTCTCCCACATATCCGCCATCACCTCGAACGCTTTGATCACCACCGGAACAAAATGCTTTTCCTCCTTCACCTGTCAAAATGATAACGCCTACAGAAGTATCTTGGCGCGCTAATTCCATGGCCTCTGACATTTCTTGAACAGTCAATGGCGTAAATGCATTGTGTTTATGCGGACGGTTAATGGAGATTTTTGCAATCCCTTTGTATTGTTGGAATAATATGTCTTTATATTCCTTGATGGTTTTCCACGGCAAATTTAACGTCATAATTTATTGATTAGATTCTTCGTTGTAAGTAACATCCCATGTGTGGTCTGCTAATAATATTACTTTGGCTAAATATCGGCTATATTTAAAAGAACGACCCCATTCATGCGGCGCAACAAGCGACAATAAGTCGGTTCCATCTTCTTTCTCATACATGTAATAAGTCTCGGAAATAATAGGTTCAAAACCCATGGCTGCATCATAGATGCGTTCAGATATTTCTTTGCGATCGGCTAAAAGCTTAGCTTGTTTTGCTAAAACCTCCATTTGCTCATAGAGTTGGTTCATTTGGCGATCCGTTTGTTGGCGCATCGCTAATATACTCCTCCCCTTCGTTTTACCCGTATCCTCCGGTTTAATGACAGCTCCGCCTGCCGTATGGGCATATGGAAGCAAGCCCGGATTTTGGGCTACTTTGTCTGGATTGATCGGATTTAAAAATGGCTCTTCTTTCATCTACACAAGGTTATTTGATTAACCTTCTATTAACTCACGAAATTAGAGAATGTTTGGTTAATTTTGGAATGATTTGACGATTTATGCAGCTATTTTCTCCCCTTTCGGATGATTTGTTTGAACCTTCCTCAGAATTTGAGCGTGAGGTCTTATCATTTTGTGTTGCATGGAAAAGCGGGCAAAGCTCTTTCTTATTTCATACATCGGGTTCTACGGGTGTTCCTAAGCCTATTTGGCTTAACCGACAGGCGATGGAAGCTTCAGCTCGCTCAACAGGTGAATGGTTACATCTGAAGCCGCATGAAGTCGCTTTTGCTTGTTTACCGGTACATTATATAGCTGGTGCGATGGTATTGGTTCGTGCGATGGTGCTTAATTTAAAGGTTTGCTTGGTGGAACCTTCAGCCAATCCATTCATAGGTCTTGCTCCAATTTCTATTCAGTTAGCCTCTTTTGTTCCTAATCAATGGCATGCTATACTCGCTTCAGGAATTGATTTATCTACTTTTCTAAAGGATTCAAAAGGAATTTTACTGGGTGGGGCAGCCTTATCTGAGGATTTGAAAATGCGCTCCAGGGAATTTGTTTTCCCTATTTTTGAAACGTATGGCATGACCGAAACGGTTTCTCATATTGCTTTTAAGCGCCTGGGAGATTCATTTTTTCAAACGCTCGGTTCTGTTGAAATTGATGTAGATGAGCGTCATTGTCTGAAAGCGAAAGGAAAAGTGACAGGAGATGTTTGGGTACAAACCAATGATATCATTTCAATAAAGGATGATTCGACTTTTGAATTTAAAGGCCGTTTCGACCGCGTAATTAATTCCGCTGGTCGAAAAGTTCATCCTGAGGAAATGGAAAATTTCATTGATCGACATCCAGATAAACCCGAATCATTTTTTATCGCAGGTTTAGCAGATAAGGTATATGGCCAACAAGTTTGTATGCTTTATACAGGTACCTGGTCATCTCAAATGCAATCTACGCTTGTATCAGCCTTGCAGCAAAACTTCGAATCGTGGCAATTGCCCAAACAGTTTATTCAATTAGCTAATTTTCAATTTACAGCTTCAGGCAAAATAGATAGATTGAAATCCGTAGCTTTGTATCTTAAATCCATTTAGATGAAACCAGCGCGTTTAGAGAAAAAATTTCAATTGTTTTATGAGAGTCCTAATAATGTACCTGCTCCCTACCATTTAGAGGCAGCTTTTACATTTGATGGCTTTTTGTCTGATAATCCAAAAGTTGCGGTTTCAATTCAATACATCGATCGGGACGATTTTTCGCGGGAAGAATTATTAGCGGAAGGACTGAATGTAGAAGATCATTTTGAATGGTCTGGCAATTTATCCTTAGCCTGGCGCAACAGATTAGAAACTGCTTTTTTGTTGTTTCAATCAGGTTCATGCAATCCGCGTGATGAAGAACCCTTTATCACCTTGGAAGCTGCGGATACAACGACTGCGGTGCCGATCAGCTTAGAAATAGAAGATACCTTATTGCAAGAGTTTATGCAGGCCATCTTAGAGGTTGCAGGGAATGAAATGCCCTTATATTTGGGTTTTCAGTTCATGGACGCTGATGAAGAATGGATACGAATTGAAGGGGAAATGTCATTTTTTGATCTAAAATTTACATACCGATCAGGTGGTTCAGATGGCCCCATCCGATTTACAGATCAATGGCAAGAATTGCAGGAATTGATGCAAGTTTTATTTATAGGTGAGTTTACGTTTGAAAAAGGTTTGGAAGATTTAAAGCCAAAAACGCAATTTGCTGTTTATCCTGGAGATGGAAAGTGGTATGTGGCTGGTGATACGTGGTTTAGACCATCAGGAAATAAAGGTTATTTTGATTTAATTGAAGATAAATTACGTGAATTGTTTACCATTTAAGCGCTAGGCATGAATCAATCAACAGAAGAAAGAATCCAAGAGGTTCTGTTTTTGCAAAAATCCTCTTTGCTCCGATTAAAAAATTCGAGCGCAGAAGAGCGGATTGAAAAATTAAGAAAGTTGCAGAAATATATGTTGGCTCACCAACAAGATCTCTTTGATGCACTATTTCAGGATTTTCGTAAGCCAAGTTCAGAGGTTATCATCGCAGAACTTTTAGGCGTTAAGCGTGAAATTGATCACATGATAAGTCACATTAAATCCTGGATGAAGCCTCAAAAAGTTTCAACCCCGCTCCTGTTGCTGGGAACTCAGGGACATATTCAGTACGAGCCGAAAGGATTGTGTTTAATTATAGCCCCATGGAATTATCCATTCAATTTGGCTATTAATCCCTTGGTACATGCGATAGCTGCAGGAAATGCGATTATCTTAAAGCCGTCAGAAATGAGTCAGCATACATCGGCTTTTATCAAGAAAATGATTAATTCATTGTATGATGCTTCAGATGTATTCTGTGTGGAGGGTGATGCTCAAGTATCCACTTTCTTATTAGGTCAGAAATTTGATCATATCTTTTTTACGGGAAGCCCTGCGATTGGTAAAGTTGTTATGGCAGCTGCCGCGAAGCATTTGACTTCTGTAACTCTTGAATTAGGCGGTAAATCGCCAGCTATTGTTGGTCCAAGTGCTGATATGGATAGTATTGTACAAAAAATTGCTTGGGGTAAGTTTCTGAATAATGGCCAAACTTGCATCGCCCCTGATTATGTTTTTGTTCATGAGAAGGTTCATTTCCAATTTTTAGCAGGTTTAGAAAATGCGATTCAAACTTTTTACAATGCAGATTCGAAAGGCATCGAAAAAAGTAACGATTATGCGCGTATCGTTAATCGGAGACATTTTGATCGCATCGTTCGTTTATTAGACGATGCCAAAGAGAAAGGTGCTAAGGTGATTTTTGGTGGAGAAATGAACCCCGAAACGAATTATATCAGTCCAACGATTTTAAGTCAGTGTACAATGGACATGGCAATCATGCAAGAAGAAATTTTTGGACCAATTTTGCCAGTTCTTACATTCCGTGCTGAGGATGAAATTGTAAACTATTTAAGTCATGAGGAGAAGCCTTTAGCGCTATATATCTTCTCGGAGGATAAATCTTTTACGGATTACATCCTCAATAATACATCTGCGGGTTCAAGTGTTGTCAATGATTGCTTAATTCAATTTGGCCATTCATCGTTGCCTTTTGGAGGGGTGAACAATTCAGGAATCGGTCGATCAGGTGGTAAATTTGGTTTCGAAGAGTTTTCGCATGCAAAAGCTGTCATCGTACAGAAGACAAATGCCTTGCGTTTCTTTTATCCTCCCTATACCTTACGGACGAAATGGCTAATCGAGCAAGTATTGAAGTGGTTTTAAGAACACTGCTTTGTTTATACGTTTGTTGCTTTTCATTTACGAGCTGGGGACAGTCTACTCTACTAGACCAAAATCCATTTTCATTGAAGTTTCAAAAGATTTCATTGAAAGAAGCTCCATTGAATCTTTATTTTCCAGTTGGTTATGATTCTGTTGCGCAAGAAACTGCGCATGAACTTGAATCAAAATGGGCTAGCAGTGGCTCAGGATTTTCCAAAAACGCTCGCCGATTTCCCGTTTTATTACAAAATCAAGGTTTGGTTTCAAATGGCTTTGTGAGCCTTTGGGCACCAAGAGCTGAATTTTTGACGACTCCAAGTCAGGATGCCGCTTTGCTGGGGACAAATGATTGGTTGCCCCTTTTGGTTAGTCATGAAATGCGGCATGTACATCAAAATAATGCAGCAAAAGAGGGTTTAGCTCGGTGGGTACATGGCCTCTTTGGTGCATATGGTCAAGCGGTTTACAGTAATTTGATGATACCTAATTGGCTTTGGGAAGGTGATGCGATTGAAACAGAATCACGTATGAACGCAATGGGGCGGTCTCAGATACCTCAATTTAAAATGCCCTTAATGGCTTATTTAAAAACGTATGGGGTTCCAAGCTATGCTAAAATGATGGGGAAATCTTACCAACAATTGGTTCCCAATCATTATGTTTTTGGCCAGTATTTGAGTCAACAAATGACCAAAGATTTTGGGGAGTCATTTATTCCTAGTTTATGGCAGTCCGCGCTAAATCATCCAACATTATTTGGCTTTTCTAGGCAATTTAAAAAACGGACAGGAAAGTCGATTGACCAATATTCACACGATGCTTTTGCGAAAATTGGTGTTCAAGATTCTGTACCTCTGCAAAAGAAGCAAGGTTTTACACAATATTTATACCCCAATATTTTAGCAGATGGTCGAATCATAGCCTTGAAAACGGGTTTTTCAAATATCAAGCAATTGGTCGAAATAAAGGATGGTCATGAGCGCCGACTCACCTATTTCGGACCCTTGATTGATGCTTCTATGCTAAGCGCTTCTGATGATTATGTTGTTTGGTCGGAATTGGTATTTCATCCACGTTGGGGTCAAAAACAACAATCGCGACTCATTTTTTATTCCTTGAGAACCGGCAAGAAATCTTTTTGGGGAGCTAATGAAAAATGGATTAGTCCAAGTATTTCAACAGATTCAAAATATGTTTCCTTTATTCATTTGAAGGAAAATGGTCAATCTTCATTAAAGGTTTATAATCTTGCGCAGCGCAAGGTTATATCAATAATATCCGCAAAAAGTGGAGAACAGTTTCTTCAACCTCGCTTAAATTCCGATGGAACATTAGTGTACATTGTTAAATATGCGGGTAATAAATCCGTTTGTATTTGGGATTTCATTCAACAGAGGGAAATCTTTCGAAAGGATTTCGGCCAATGCAATATAGCACACCCCGTTTTCGTAGGTAATTGGATATATATGAATTACCCCGCAGGCGATGTTGACCAGATCGCTCGCATTAGTCGCGCGGATGAGCGATTTGAAGTTATGACCCAAGAGCGTTTTGGTGCTTATTTTGGTCATCCTACAGCTGATTCCTTGATTTATTCAGCTTATACTGCCGCGGGTCATCAATTGGTTTCCGTTGGATTGAATCCGAGTCCAATAGATTTAACTATTCAATCTTTTCAGGTAAAAAAAGATACCTTGAAACTTCCTTTTCCAATACAATCGGTTTCAAAATGGAATTTACTCAATCCTTTTTCTTGGGGACCTGTTTTAAGTTCTTCGGGAACTCAATTGGAGTACAGTGTAATTTCTCGGGATGTTTTTAATTCATTGCAAGTCGCTGCAGGTACTCGCTACGGGATGAATGAAAAGTCGTGGAATCAATTTGCCCGACTCTCCTATCAAGCCTTGTATCCAATTATTGATGTTAATTATCAAATTAGCGATCGTAAAACTCAATTATATATTGATAATAAAAAGCCCTTAGATAGTTTAAGGGTTGATCAATGGAGGCAACAAACTTGGGACATTGGCATCCGTATACCATTCAATCTTACGCATAGTGCTTACCAGGAATTTTTGCAAGTTGGTTCTAATTTAGGATTATTACAGGTTAGCGGTTATGATTTAGCCCAACGTTATTATTCAGAACCTTTTAATGGGAATTATAGCTTCTTGAAACATCAAATATATTACAGCAAATTGCTGAGCAAGAGTCTATGGGATGTTCAATCGCGAAAGGGTTTTGTGTTACAAGCGAATTGGAATGGTATACCATTCAAGCAGAAGTTACATAATGAATTATGGAATTTACAAGCGCAATTGTATTTGCCTGGACTATTAAAACATGATGGAATTTTGTTACGGTATGCTTACCAGCAAGAATCGGAAGGTAATTACCGTTTCGGGAGTTCTGTTTTTTTTCCTCGTGGTTACTTGTATACTTCATTTAATCAATTAACAACGATGGGTATTGATTATCGTTTTCCAATCAAAAATACAGATATTAACATCGGGCGTTTAGTTTATGTAAGTCGAATCAAAGGAAATGTTTTCGGTGATTTGGGTATTGGAAAAGATAATTTGGAAGGAACAACACAATCCTTTCATGCATTCGGTGTAGATTTGTTGGCCCAATTTCATGCATTAAGATTTTCGCAGGGATTTGAATTAGGAGTTCGAGCTTTGTATATTTCAGAAAGTAAAACATGGGCAATTGTTCCACTGGTAATAGATATCGGATTTTGATTTATCGTTTCATATTTCTCGTAGGATGCTCATTATGCCTTGTAGCTTGTGAAAAGGAACAAGATACCAAGGGAGAAACAATACCCCCTACCGCAATTTTTCAGAAGTCTCAAAAGCCGGAATTAGTTGTAGCCTATTTGACAAATCTCTTAGAAAATCAAGATGGCGCTAATCTATATTATTTACGGTCAAAAGCATATTTTGACTTACGAGCCTATCAAAAAGCTCAAATAGACATTGAGAAAGCGTTGACCCAAGTGCCCGGTGATGTCGATTATTTGTTATTGTCAGCTCAAATCAAAAGGCAATTAGGTTTGTATGCAGAAGCTATTGAGGACGCGAAACTAGTCGAATCCAGTGGGATTACTTCTGCAAAATTATATCAAACGATTGCTGAGCTCTATTTCGCAATGCACGAGAAGAAGCTAGGATTTTTATATATCCGAAAATTGGAAAAGGCGGGTATTCCCAATTCAGAACATGTTTATGTCGATTTCATGAAGCGGCAGTTTCGCTCGGATAGTTTAGCAGCTTTGCAATCCGTCAGACTTTCAGATATTCAACATCCTGATTTAGCGCATGCCTATTTTTCATACCAAGTGGGTCGTATTTCCAACCTAACTTATCAAAAGCAAATATTAAATGAATTAAAGAAGTTTCCACTTGACCCTTATCTTATGTTTTCCTGGGGTAAGTTTCTGGTTCATATGGGTCAACATGGACAGGCGGAGAAGGTATTTAAACAGAGTATTGCTTGGGTTCCCCAACAGACTTCTATTCGACTTCATGTTGCGAGGTATTACCTAGAGCGCAACCAAAATGATTTAGTGGACCTTATTTTATCGCCTATTCAATCCAATCCACTTGTTGCTCGCGATGTACTATACCTAAAACTTTTGGGGTCATTAAATCGGGGTGAAAAATCGAAAAGTATTTCCCTTTTGGATTCAATTCGAAAGGTATATGCGAGCGATGGTCGTTTTTCGCTTTTGTATGATCGATTGCTCGGCAAAAAACAGGATTCCGTTAATTCGGTACCTGATTCGACCCAACAAATTGTCCCATAATTTTCCTTTCTATTCGGGTTTAAAATGAAGGTAAATTCGTACCTTTGCAAAAATTTTTTATATGATTAAGATATCTTTTCCTGACGGTCAGGTTCGTGAATTTGAAAAAGGAGTAACACCTATGGATGTTGCCTTGTCAATTTCGGAAGGTTTAGCTCGAAATGTATTAGCTGCAAAATTAAATGATGAGGTTGTTGATTCTTCTACAGCCATTGATTCAGATGCTAGCTTACAGTTATTAACCTGGAATGATGAAGAAGGGAAAAAGACATTTTGGCATTCATCAGCCCACTTGATGGCTGAGGCGATTGAAGCTTTGTATCCGGGTACTAAATTTGGTATTGGTCCTGCTATTGAACATGGTTTTTATTACGATATTGATTTAGGCGGTCAAGATTTTGGTTCTGATCAATTCAAGGAGATCGAAGATAAAATGGTTGAGTTGGCTCGACAAAAGAGTGAATATATTCGCAAGTCGGTGTCTAAAGCTGATGCAATTGCTTATTTCAAAGAGAAAAATGACGAGTATAAATTAGAGTTACTTGAAGGTCTGGAAGATGGTAAAATTACCTTTTACAGCCAGGGTAATTTTACAGATTTATGTCGGGGACCTCACATTCCTTCGACCGGATTTATTAAGTCGGTGAAGTTATTAAGTGTGGCAGGTGCTTATTGGCGTGGAGATGAGAAGCGCAAGCAAATGACACGTATTTATGCGATTACGTTTCCCAAAGCAAAGGAATTAGAAGAGTATTTATTCTTATTGGAGGAAGCAAAGCGTCGTGATCACCGGAAACTAGGGAAAGAATTGGAGCTTTTTGCCTTCTCGGAAAAGGTAGGAATGGGATTGCCATTGTGGTTACCTAAAGGAACCATTTTGCGTGAACGTTTAGAGAATTTCTTGAAACGTGCGCAAGTTCGCGCAGGCTACTCCCCTGTTGTGACACCGCATATTGCTAGTAAGGAATTGTATGTGACTTCAGGTCACTATGCCAAATATGGTAAGGATTCGTTCCAGCCAATTCATACACCGGATGAAGGAGAAGAGTATCTTTTGAAACCGATGAATTGTCCGCATCACTGCGAGATTTACAAAACAAAACCACGTTCGTACAAAGATTTGCCATTGCGCTTGGCTGAGTTTGGAACGGTTTATCGTTACGAGCAATCAGGCGAATTACATGGCTTGACGCGTGTTCGTGGATTTACGCAAGATGATGCACATATTTTCTGTCGTCCCGATCAAGTGGAAGAAGAATTTATGAAAGTAATTGATTTGGTGCTTTATGTATTTAAGGCATTAGGTTTCAACGAATATTCAGCGCAGGTTTCTTTGCGTGATCGCGAAAACCATGAGAAATACATTGGTAATGATGAGGATTGGGATCGTGCGGAACAAGCCATCATCAAAACAGCTGAGTTAAAGGGATTGCCTACAGTCGTGGAATATGGTGAGGCTGCGTTTTATGGTCCCAAATTAGACTTTATGGTTCGTGATGCCCTAGGTCGTAAATGGCAATTAGGTACGATTCAAGTAGATTACCAATTGCCTCAGCGATTTGAGTTGGAGTACACGGGTTCCGACAATCAAAAACACCGTCCAGTGATGATTCATAGAGCACCTTTTGGATCATTGGAACGATTTGTTGCTATATTAATTGAGAACACTGCGGGTAACTTTCCATTGTGGTTATCTCCAGATCAATTAGCCGTTTTGCCTATATCTGAGAAATACGAAGACTATGCGAATGAGGTTTATTTACGTTTGCAGGAGCGTGATTTGCGTGGCTATGTGGATCATCGTAACGAGAAAATGGGACGTAAGATTCGTGATGCAGAGGTTGGTAAGGTGCCTTTCATGATCATTGTGGGAGAAAAAGAGCAGTCAGATGGCATGGTTAGTATTCGTAAGAAAGGTGAAGGAGATTTAGGAATGATGAGCTTGGATGCCTTTATGGCATTGGCTGGTGAAGAAATAAACCAACATTCTTATTCTAATTAGAAATAACTGATTATTTAAGCGCTTAGCTATTATTAGTTTGCTTTTACGCGCTTTTTAAATTAGTTTCGATTGATTTTTATTTAAACCAAATTATAATTTATGGCTTTACGCCCCAACAACAATTACCGAGGAAATAAGCGAGAAGAGGAACCGTATCGAATTAATCAATTGATTCGTGGTGTCGAAGAAGTTCGATTAGTAGGTGAAAACATTGAGATTGGTGTTTATCCTTTTGCGAAAGCTTTGGCAATTGCGGAGTCTCAAAACTTGGATTTGGTTGAAATTTCGCCCAAAGCAGTACCTCCTGTTTGTAAAGTTATTGATTATGCGAAGTTTAAGTATGATCAAAAGAAAAAGCAGAAGGAAATCAAAGCCAATGCTACCAAGACGGTTATCAAGGAAATTCGTTTCGGTCCTAACACGGATGAGCACGATTTTAACTTTAAGTTGAAACATGCTGTCAACTTCCTTAAAGAAGGTGCAAAAGTGAAAGCTTATGTGCATTTCGTAGGTCGCACCATTGTATTCAAAGAGCGTGGCGAGATGCTATTGCTTAATTTTGCCAAAGGATTGGAAGATGTGGGTAAGCCAGACGATATGCCTAAATTAGAAGGCAAGCGTATGAGCATCATCTTCTCCCCTAAAGTGGCGAAAAAATAATTTTACTATTTAAGTGGAATTTCGAGGTAATATTGTTACTTTTGCATTCCAATTTTTACATTTAATAATTTAAAGAATGCCAAAAATTAAAACCAACTCTGGAGCTAAGAAACGCTTCAAAGTAACGGGAACTGGTAAGATTAAGCGTAAACATGCTTTTCATAGCCATATCCTTACTAAAAAAACAACGAAACAAAAGCGTAATTTAGTTCACGCAACTTTAGTTTCACCGGCTGATATGGATCGCGTTAACTTAATGTTAGGTCTTTAGTAATCAGTTTAGTTATTGTTAAACCAGAAAGAGGGCAAAAAAAGTAATCGAGCGATTCGCCTCATTTCAAAAAACAAAAAATTATGCCAAGAAGTGTCAATCACGTAGCCTCAAGAGCTAGAAGAAAGAAAATCCTTAAGTTAGCGAAAGGATTTTACGGTCGCGGAAAAAACGTTTGGACTGTAGCAAAAAACAAAGTAGAGAAAGGTTTGCAGTATGCATACCGCGATCGTAAAGTTAAGAAAAGAGATTTTCGTGGACTTTGGATTCAACGTATCAATGCTGCGGCTCGCCAGGAAGGTATGTCTTATTCAGCTTTCATGGGTAAATATAACAAGTCTGGTATGGCTTTAAACCGTAAGGTTTTAGCTGATTTAGCAATGAATCACCCAGAAGCTTTTAAAGCAGTTATCAAAAAACTTGCTTAGTTAGCAAATGAAAGTCCCGATTTATTCGGGACTTTTTTTTTATCCCCTATCTTTGTTATCAATTCGTATAACATTGAAAAAACCAATTTATTTCGATTACGCTGCCACCACACCCGTTCATGCGGATGTGTTAAAGGCCATGTTGCCGTATTTTTCGGAGGAATTTGGTAATGCAGGCTCTAGCCAACATTATTTTGGTTGGGCTGCTGAAGAAGCCATCCAAACGTCAAGAAAAAAAATTAGTTCCTATTTTGGAGTTCAGGCTCGTCAAGTTGTTTTTACTTCGGGTGCGACAGAGTCCAATAATCTATGTATTCAAGGCTATTTAAAGGATCGCCCCAAAGGTCATCTGATTACTTCGTCGATTGAACACAAAGCAGTTTTACAGGTTTTTCAAGAATTAGCGCATCAGGGTTGGTCTGTCACTTACCTTCAACCTAATCCTTCGGGGTGTATAGAGGTTTCTGAAGTTGAACAAGCCATTCGTCCTGATACCGCGTTGATTTCTTTGATGATGGTCAATAATGAAACGGGGAATTTGACGGATTTTCAAAGTATATCTCAACTTTGTAAGCAATCCAACATTATTTTTCATTCGGATGCTACACAAGCAATAGGGAAACTGGATTTGACGCAATATGCTCATTTACCAGACTTGTTAAGTTTTTCTGGACATAAAATTTATGGCCCTAAAGGTATTGGTGGGATAATATTATATTCAAATGTAGCATTAAAACCCTTATCGTTTGGAGGTGGACAAGAACGTGGTTTAAGGCCCGGTACTTTACCTGTCCAACAAATCGTTGCTTTGGCTGCCTGTTTCGACATACTACCTTTATTAATTGAAAGTTTAGAGCAGATTTCTGCTTATAAATCTAGGATTGTAAAAGGGTTGCACAGTGAATTTGTACTTAATTCCGCCGAAAATCAGTCTGTACCTCATATTTTAAGTATTTCTATTCCTAACATGGATTGGGAAGACTTATACCGTAAAATCCCTGCGATAGCAGTTTCGAATGGTTCAGCGTGCAATGCTAAATCGCAATTACCTTCCCATGTCATGAAGGCCGTAGGTCATTCAGATACATTAGCTTTGTCGACGCTTCGTATTTCGTTAAGTTATTTAACACAAGAATCTGATGTGGATTTTTTAATTGATTATTTAAACAAACAATTGTTTGATCGATGAAGGAATTATTAGTCATTTTAGCGCAATTAGAATCTCTTTTAGCATCAGGCGAAGCAATTGCCTTGGCTACTGTTATTCATGTGGATGGCTCCGCCTATCGTAGACCTGGTGCGCGTATGTTGATTGATTCCCATGGAAATTGGTGGGGAGGCATTAGTGGCGGTTGTTTAGAAGGTGATTTGTTAAAGAAGGCGCAATTGGCAATGCACCAACAAGCCACCAAACGAATTACCTACGATACACGCGAAGATGATCCATTTCAATTAGGCATTGGGTTGGGTTGTCAAGGATTAATCGAAATTATTATCGATCCTATTCGAGCTAATATTGAACAAACATTTACTTTATTGAAATCCATTATTGATTCTGGGAAAGCTCAATTTATCCAAACGGTTTGGAATGAATCGGAATTTTCGATGCAAGCAGTGGAAGATGCTATTATTGGTTGGGAAGAAGCAACACAGACATTTACAGAATATTTACCAGCCAGAACACGTATTTGGGTTATCGGTAATCAATTTGATGCCTGTAGCCTGATTGAATTATGTTTGTCCTTAGCTTGGGAAGTTCATTGGGTGGGTAATACGAATAAAATGCGCAAGGATGTACAGCTGCGAGTTCGCGCATGTTATGATTGGGAACAAGTCCATGGATTACAGACAAGTGATTGCTTGGTATTGATGACGCATGATTTTGATCGTGATGTGTCTTTCTTGAATCGATATATCGCAGATCAGTCTTTTCATTACATCGGAATACTTGGTCCAAGCAAACGCTTTGATCGTTTGAAAAAACAATTGCAATACAATTTGGTTTCGGATATATCCACACCAGTTGGTTTAGATATTGGAGCTGAAGGACCTGATGAAATAGCAATTGCAGTCGTGGCTGAAATTTTGGCCCATCAAAACAAGCGGAATGGCCAACGGTTAAAATTTAGATCAACAACAATACATTAACATGAGTCAAATTAACAGCCTAAGAGAACAAATAAAACCTTACCAACAAGCACTTTACGATCATCCCATTAATTCGTTTATTCAATCTCCTGCAGAATTAGCTGTATTTATGCAGCATCATGTATTTGCAGTTTGGGATTTTATGTCACTTGTCAAAAAGCTTCAAGCAGAATTGACTTGCGTTTCGCAGCCTTGGGTACCTAAAGGTTCTGCAGAGACCCGGTTTTTAATTAACGAAATTGTTTTAGGTGAGGAATCTGATGTGGATCAACATGGCGTGGTCATAAGTCATTTTGAATTGTATTTGCGTGCGATGCAAGAACTATCGATTGAGCCCTCTCCTATTTTAAATCATTTATTGCAGGCTCAATCGTTAGTTGAGATACTTCAAAAAGTAGCCAATGCAAATTTAGCGCCATCAGTTAAGCAATTTTTGCGTTTCACGTTCGAATCCATTGCCAATCGACCTATTGAGGAGATAGCGGCTATTTTTACGTTTGGACGGGAAGATTTAATACCAGGTATGTTTCAGTTGATCGTTGATCAGTTAAAAAAAGATGCTCCTGAGCAAGTTGGAACCCTAGTTTATTACTTAGAGCGACACATCGAGGTGGATGGAGATCATCATAGCCAATTGGCTTACCGCATGATGGAGGAATTATGCGGCAAAGATACAGTTAAATGGCAAAGGGCGACCCAAGCGGCGATTGAGTCCTTGAAAGTTCGTAAAGTTTTATGGGATGGGATTGTTGGGGAGAGGTAAGAGTTAAGAGTGAAGAAGTCTATTTATTAGTCCCGCGGTGAAATAATTGATTATGTAGCCTAAAACGTTTGGCTAAGGCGCCCAAATCTAAATTTTAAGTTTACGAGGTTCTGATAACTCATTTTAGTTTTTGAAAAAAAAGCCCGATCTGTGAGGATCGGGCTTTAGATTTGTTAATCAGTTTATTTTACTTCTTCGAAAGATACATCTTCCGCACCACCATCTGCCGAAGCATCTGTTGGTTGAGCACCTTCCCCACCTTCCGTAGCTCCTGCTGCGTACATTTCTTGAGAAGCAGCTGTCCATGCAGCGTTCAATTTCTCTAATCCTGCATCGATTGCAGCTACATCTTGTGAAGCGTGTGCAGCTTTCAATTCGGTTAATGCAGATTCGATTGCTGTTTTATTGCCTTCTGATAATTTCTCACCGTATTCTTTCAATTGCTTGTCAGATTGGAAAATCAAAGCATCAGCTTGGTTGATTTTCTCTACACGCTCTTTTTCTAATTTATCAGATGCTTCATTTGCTTTTGCCTCATTACGCATTTTTTCGATGTCCTCATCTGTTAAGCCACTTGAAGCCTCGATACGAATTTTTTGTTCTTTTCCAGTTCCTTTATCTTTCGCAGAAACGTTCAGGATACCATTTGCATCAATGTCAAATGTAACTTCGATTTGAGGTACACCGCGTTGTGCTGGTGGTAAACCATCTAAGTGGAATCGTCCTAATGAACGGTTATCCTTTGCCATGGGACGCTCACCTTGTAAAACATTTAGTTCTACAGATGGTTGGTTATCCGCTGCTGTTGAGAATACCTCTGATTTCTTCGTTGGAATGGTCGTATTTGCCTCAATCAATTTAGTAAATACCCCTCCCATCGTTTCGATACCTAACGATAATGGAGTAACGTCTAGTAATAAGACATCTTTCACTTCACCTGTCAATACACCCCCTTGAATGGCAGCACCAATCGCAACTACCTCATCTGGATTAACTCCTTTTGAAGGCTTTTTGCCAAAGAATTTCTCTACTTCTTCTTGAATACGTGGGATACGAGTGGATCCCCCTACCAAGATTACTTCATCGATATCTGAATTCGTATAACCCGCATTCTTCATCGCACGCTTGCAAGGTTCCAAAGTACGTTGGATCAAGCTATCAGCTAATTGCTCGAATTTAGCACGTGTTAATGATCGAACTAAGTGTTTTGGAATACCGTCAACAGGCATGATGTATGGTAAGTTGATTTCAGTAGATGCTCCCGAACTCAATTCGATTTTCGCTTTTTCAGCAGCTTCCTTCAAACGTTGTAAAGCCATTGGGTCTTTACGTAAATCGATGTTTTCGTCTGCGATGAATTCTTCTGCCAACCAGTTGATGATTACTTGGTCAAAGTCATCACCACCTAAGTGCGTATCTCCATCCGTTGATTTCACTTCAAACACGCCATCGCCTAATTCAAGGATCGATACGTCAAATGTACCACCACCTAAGTCGAATACCGCGATTTTCATATCCTTACCACCTTTGTCTACACCATAGGCTAGTGCTGCAGCGGTAGGTTCGTTGATGATACGCTTTACTTCCAAACCTGCGATTTGACCCGCTTCTTTGGTTGCCTGACGTTCTGCATCATTGAAATAGGCAGGTACCGTAATAACGGCTTCTGTAACTGTTTGGCCGATGTAATCTTCAGCCGTCTGCTTCATTTTTGTTAAAATCTGCGCAGAGATTTCTTGAGGTGTATATAAACGATCACCGATGCGTACACGTGGTGTGTCGTTATTCCCTTGTTCTACTTGATATGAAATGGTCTTTAATTCTGAACTCACTTCAGAAAACTTTTTCCCCATAAAACGCTTTACAGACGAAATCGTGTTTTGAGGATTTGTAATGGCTTGTCTTTTGGCAGGATCCCCCACTTTACGCTCGCCATTTTCCAAAAATGCTACAATGGATGGAGTCGTTCTTCTTCCTTCTGAGTTAGCGATAACCACTGCCTCATTTCCTTCCATTACCGCCACACATGAGTTGGTGGTACCTAAGTCAATTCCAATAATTTTTCCCATGATATTTTTAATTATTTTTTCTCCCTTTTCTACAAGGATAATGCCATGGGACGGCCAACTGACAGTTTATGACATATTGTCACTTTTAAATATAATTCGTTTAATTTCGTCAGTAAATACGGCTTTGATGTATCTTTGCGAATCTAAAAGCGAACAAAATGTCAACAGCAAACGATTTTACTTGGGTGGAAGGTTCGGAGCCACATCGCCAGCGAACGCGCGAAATTATCAAAAAGCATCCTGAGGTTAAAAAACTGATTGGAAAGAATCCAATGACTTTTCTATGGATCCTCGTTTGTGTTGGTATGCAAATAGCGATCGCCTATTATTTAAAAGATGCATCTTGGGCTTGGATCATTGGAATTGCTTGGTTAGTAGGTGCATTCCCTACGCATACTTTATTTGTTTGCATTCATGAATCTGCACACAATTTAATCTTCAAAAAGAATTGGATGAACGTCGCAGCAGGCATTATTGCGAATTTTCCTTCTTTGGCACCTACAGCCATATCATTTAAAAATTATCACTTAAAGCATCATGCTTTCCAAGGTGTTCATGAATTGGATGCGGATTTGCCTGATTATTGGGAAGCTAAATTGATCAATAACTATTTCATTGGAAAAGTACTTTGGTTGATGCTATATCCCTTCTTTCAAGGTTTTCGTACTATTCGCTGTATTGAATTAGCGGTTTTCGATCGAGGTGTCATTTTGAATATTGTTGCACAGTTGGCATTTGATTTTGCCATTGTTTATTTCTGGGGATGGCCTGCTCTCGCCTATTTAGGCTTAAGTTTCTTGTTTTCAGTTGGTTTACATCCTTTAGGAGCGCGTTGGATTCAAGAACATTATTTGGTGTTGGATAAAAATCAGGAGACCTATAGTTATTATGGTCCATTGAATGGGGTCAACATGAATGTGGGCTATCACAATGAGCACCATGATATGCCTTCTATTCCTTGGAATAATTTACCCAAATTGAAATCGGCAGC